>ERZ1022724.11-NODE-11-length-53056-cov-7.980661_pt1 | contig 53056 bp, 49 predicted proteins | sample MGYA00521091_ERZ1022724 | MGnify/ENA primary metagenome ERZ1022724 (study PRJEB33162, sample SAMN09537610) | freshwater metagenome | isolation source: freshwater | place: Canada:Alberta | collected 2017-07 | study: EMG produced TPA metagenomics assembly of the... | reverse complement strand
CACAGAGTAGATCGTCGGCAGCGTCAGATGTGTATAAGAGACAGGTATTACTAAGTCATACATCTAGGCCCAAACTCTGAGTTATCAGGATTTGGGCCTAGACCATTTTCTAAGCAGTAAAGCATTGCCCACCACACTCACACTCGATGCCGCCATCGCTGCCCCGGCAATCATGGGCGTTAGATAACCCAATGCAGCCAGTGGAATACCAATCAAGTTATAAGCAAATGCCCAGAACAGATTTTGTTTGATTTTCTGCCATGTTTTAATCGATATCTCAATTGCATCAGGCACCAAAGCAGGATCACCTCGCATCAAAGTGATGCTTGCCGCATGCATGGCAATGTCTGTTCCAGTTGATACGGCAATACCAACATCAGCCACCGCAAGAGCAGGTGCATCATTCACCCCATCACCAACCATGGCCACATAACTTCGTCCATTGATGGCTTGTAATGACTGAATGATGGCTGCCTTTTCAGCGGGCAATACTTCTGCGTAAACTTCATCAATGCCAATTTTCTGAGCAAGCATATTAGCCACTAATTGGTTATCGCCTGAAATCATGATGGTTTTAATCTTCATTGATTTGAGGCGCAGGATCGCTTCACTCACATTTGCTTTTAACTCATCTCCAAATGAATAAATGGCTAAGATTTGATTGGATGAATCTGTCACATCCACCAAGCAAGACGCACTGTGACCAAGATTTAATTCATTGATCGCAGCCACTTGTATTTGCTCTGAAGCATGCTCCTTGATTGCATGAAAGCTCACAAAGGCAATCTTTTTGCCCTGATAAGAGCCGCTCAAACATTGACCCTCAATGCCCTTACCGACGTTCGCAAGAACCGTGGCATAGCTCTCTGATTGAATCTGATGCTGCAAGCCAAATTGAATCATGGCTTTTGCCAGGGGGTGTTCACTGCCCATTTGCAAACCTAAAGCCAAGGCATGGATTTGCTGATCATTTAAATCGCTGAAGTTATGAAAATTTTTGACGCTGGGTTTGCCCAAGGTCAATGTGCCAGTTTTATCAAATGCCACAATGTTGATGCGGTGAGCCAATTCAAGCGCCTGTGCATCTTTGATCAAAATGCCAAACTTTGCCGCCACCCCAGTGCCGGCCATGATAGCCACAGGCGTGGCCAAGCCTAAAGCGCATGGGCAAGCAATCACCAAGATTGCTACTGAGTACAACAATGCGTTTTGTGAATCATTCAGAATCAATGCATGAATTAAAAAATTGATCGCAGCAATTAAAACCACTATGGGCACAAACCAAGCACTGACCTGATCAACCAATCGTTGTATAGGGGCTTTTTCTGCTTGAGCATTTTCGACCAAGGCAATCATCTTGGCCAAGACACTTGTTTCACCAATGCCTGTTGCCTGAATGATCAATCGTCCAGAGCCATTCAAAGACCCACCAATCACTGTTGCGCCTTTTTCTTTTTCAAGCAACCTTGATTCACCGGTCAACATTGATTCATCAATTTCGCTGAGCCCCTCGATGACCAAGCCATCCACAGGTATGCGCTCGCCCGGCAAGACCAGGACCCAATCACCCGGCAGAATTTGTGCAATAGGTAAATGCTCATAATCCAATTGCTTCAAGTCATGCTGGCGCAATAGCTTGGCTTGATCAGGCCATAAAGACTGAAGAGCCGTGATGGCTGCAGTGGTTTCTTTTTTAGCTCTGGCTTCCAACCACTTACCTAACATCACCAATGAAATCACCACCGCAGAACTTTCAAAATAAAGTTCATGAGGTTCATATGCTCTACCCCAGTCAGACAAATACCAGGTGTAAATGCTCAAACCATAAGCAGCTGTAGTGCCAAGCGCCACCAACAAGTCCATGTTGCCAGAGCCCATGCGCAGAGCTTTAAAGCCAGCAACATAAAAACGGGACCCTAAAATAAATTGCACAGGTGTTGCCAATAAGAACTGCACCCATGCTGGCAACATCCAATGTATTCCAAAGGGCATGAGCAACATCGGGGCAAGCAAAGGCAGAGAAAGTGCTATGGCCAAGATCACTGCGCCCTTACCATGCAAGTCGATGAAGTTTGTAGAGGCTGGACTTGCTTGTTGGTGACTGAACACGCTCGCCTCAAATCCAGTTTTTTCAACTGCAGCAATCAAAAGATCAGTGATGAGCTGCGGCTCTTGATTGACTCTGATCTGAGCTTTTTCAGTTGCTAAATTAACGCTCGCTGCATCAACCCCAGCAACTTTTGATAATGATTTTTCAAGTCTAGCCACACATGAGGCGCATGTCATGCCGCGAATGTTTAAGGTGACTAATTGACTCATAAGCTCCATAATGGAATAAGTTAAGATTTATATATATTGTCCTCCTTATATTAGGAAATCACAAAAAATATGGCATTCATTTTTACCGTTAAAGGCATGAACTGCGGTCACTGCACGCAAACCATCACCAAAGCCATTGTGGGGCTTGATCCGCAGGCGAAGGTTGAAACAGATATTCCCAAGCAAACGGTGACAGTGAGCAGCGGCCTTGATCGAGAAAAGTTGAGTGAGACGATTATTGATGCTGGTTACGATATTGTGGCGGTCGCTTAATGGATATCGCAAACATCATTCAGACAGTTGCTATTTATGCGATACCTGTCATTTTTGCGATTACCTTGCACGAAGCTGCGCACGGTTATGCAGCCAAGCAATTGGGTGACAACACAGCCTATGCTTTAGGCAGAGTGACCCTGAACCCTATCAAGCACATTGATCCAATGGGGACCATCGCCGTTCCTCTATTGCTCTACTTTGCCACTGCAGGTACTTTTTTGTTTGGTTACGCCAAACCTGTACCCGTTCGCTTTGGTAATTTAAAGCATCCTAAAAAGGACATGATTTGGGTGGCTCTGGCTGGGCCAGGATCTAATTTGGTTCAAGCAATCTTTTGGGCCATCATGTATTTGTTACTGGTCAAGGTATCACTCTCTGAGCGTTTCTTTTTGGAAATGTGTCAGGCAGGTGTATTGGTCAACGTGGTGATGTTTGCCTTTAATTTATTCCCTCTACCACCGCTAGACGGTGGACGTATCTTGGTAGGCGTGTTACCTTGGAAACAGGCAGCAATGGTTTCAAGGGTTGAACCTTGGGGCTTTTTCATTGTTTTAGGTCTGGTGGTCACTGGTGTGATCAGTGCCCTTTGGATGAAACCAGTGATGTCTGCCACTTACTGGCTTTTAGATGTCTTACTTGTGCCACTTCGTTTCATTTTTTAATCATTTAGGAGATAAGCATGAAACAACCGATCTTAGTAGCAGGTGTCTTGTTATCACTATTAGCGCCCGGCATGGCTCATGCTCAATTTGCCAAAACTGAAGATGCGATCAAATATCGCGCAGCGACATTCACGGTGATGGGAAATCATTTCTCCAGAATTGGCGCTGTCGTTAAAGGTGAAAAGCCTTTTGACAGAAATGAAGTTGCTGCGAATGCTGCAGTGGTTGCCAGCATGGCCCAACTCCCATGGCAAGCATTTGGTCCAGGCACAGAAGGCGGTAAGTCATTGCCTGAAATTTGGAAAGAAATGGATAAGTTCAAAGCCGGTAGCGAAAAAATGCAAAAGGCTGTGGCTGATCTTAATACGGCAGCTAAATCTGGTGATTTAGATATGATTAAAAAAGCATTTGGTGAAGCAGGAAAATCTTGCAAAGCCTGCCACGATAACTATCGTAAGAAGTAATACATGATCAAAGCGATGGCAATCAGTATGGCCATCGCTTTGAGTCTGATCTTTGAGTCATCCTGAACCAAAGGCGCAGCATCTGCCCACTCTTTATCACCCGTGATCATGGCAGAGATGAGATTGATTCTCTTGGCATATTTGTAATACAGAATTGCCGCAATGTGCACGCCCACCAAAGCCAGTAGCACCCATTCATTCAATCGATGGAATGAAGTCAAGAGCTCTACCCAAGAAGAAGACACATACTTCGCCAGCGGACCATCAAAGGCGATGTCATCGCTGGCAAATAAGCCCGCCAAGGCTTGAGCTAAAAACAAGCCAAGTAACACCACAACTGAGATAGCCCCCAATGGGCTGTGGCCAAGCGTTTCAGCAGGGTTTTTAAGATAGGCTAAGACGGCTTTAGGGAATCGAATGAAATTTACAAAGCGCGCATGATAGGTTCCTACAAAACCCCAAATGAGCCTGAAGACAATCAAGGTTAAAACAAAATAACCAAAACGACCGTGCCAAATCATGGCATTGCCGCCTAATTTGACGGACACAAAACTACCAATCACTGCCATGACCAACAGCCAGTGAAACAATCTTAGAGGTAGATCCCAAATACGAATTTTCATGTGTGTATGAATTTAGTTTACGATGTAATCATGCGTAAATACATTTATCTTCTTTTTATCTCAATTACCAGCGTTTTCATTTTAAGCGCTTGTGCCAGTCAAGCCGTATACCGTCAATCAAGCAGTCCTTTGAAAAGCGTCAACTCAGTGGATCTGAATCGCTACCTTGGCACTTGGTATGAAATTTACCGTCTCCCGAATCGTTTTGAAAGTATCGACTGTGTGACCGTCTCTGCTCAGTATGCTCTGAGAGATGATGGCCATGTCAGCGTACTCAATACCTGCCTTAAAAAAGATGGTCCTAAAGTTGCTAAGGGCATTGCTAAAGCGGTTCCAGGATCCAATAACTCTCAGTTAAAGGTGTCTTTCTTCAGACCTTTTTATGGAGATTATTGGGTGATTGATTTAGCCGAGGATTACTCTTGGGTTTTAGTGGGTGAGCCAGCGGGTAAATATTTCTGGATCTTAGCCAGACAAAAACAACTGGACCCTAAGCTAGAGGAAGCTCTTTTACAGAAAGCAGAAAAACTAGGTTATCAACGCAAAGATTTGATCAAGCCCACCAATAAGCTTTAATGTCTTGATAAAACATCTTTGCTGGTACGCTCCTGGCCATCAGTAAATAGCTTGTAGCAAAGACCACCGCCCGTTTGATTGCGGACTTTCTTGGCGGCTTCTTGCATCTTGTACATGGTATTAAAGCAATCCATGCGTGATTCAAATTGATAGGTTTTAACTTCAGTGGGCTTATTGTTTTTTAACAATGTGAACTCTAGGGTCCAATGAGTATCCCCCATTGCAACAGGCGGCGGTTCTTCTTGTTTTTGGGCAACCTGACAGGCTGACAAAAAGATGGCGCTCAGTAGGATGAGTTTTCTCATTGAATGATTTAATGCCCCATTTTTACGTGTTCATAGTCATGCTTATTTGGCACCAAATAAGCCCCAAGCAACATACCAAACGCACTAGCAATCAAGCCCAATAAATGAGGCTCAACCAGCAATTCTGCGCTTGTGAACTCCAATAACAACCATACACCCAAACCAAAGGTGATGGCAAGAGCGGCTCCTAAATTACTGGCTTTTTTCCAGAACAAGCCTGCTGCCAAGGGTACAAAAGCACCGGCCAAGGTGATTCGGTAAGCATGCTCAACCATGGTGTGTATCGATGCATCTGTATAAATCGCGTAAAAAGTCACGATGCATGCAAAACAAGCAACGGTGAGCTTGGTTGCCCATAAAAATTGCTTATCACTCATGTGTGGCACAACTGACTTGAGAATGTTCTCTGAAAAAGTCACCGATGGAGCCAATAAAGTTCCAGACGCAGTGCTCATGATGACGGATAAAAGTGCACCAAAGAAAATCACCTGCATGATGAATGGCATTTTTTCCAAAATGAACATCGGCAAAATTAATTGAGAATCTTTATCTAAATATCTTGCAACTAATTCTGGATCAATCATCGTGGCCGAATAAGCCAAGAACAATGGCACGGCAGCGAAGAAGAAATATGAGATACCGCCCAAAGTAGTGCCCCACACAGCAACACTTTCATTTTTGGATGAATTGGCACGCGCGAATACATCTTGCTGAGGTATTGAGCCCAAACCCATCGTGACCAGCGCTGCTATCCAGCCGATCATATCAATCCACTCCAATCTTGGTAAGAACTCAAACTTACCCGCTGCAGAAGCACTGCTGATCACCTTATCAAAGCCACCCGCCATATCTCCAGCCATCCAGGTGACTAAAAGTAAGCCAATCACGATCACGATCATTTGCACAAAGGTGGTGATCGCCACAGACCACATGCCACCAAACAAGGTGTACAACAAAACCACGGCTGCACCAATCAACATGCCTTGGGTTTGAGTGATCATGTCATAGGACAACACATTAAACACAAGACCCAATGCAGTGATCTGCGCAGCAACCCATCCTAAATAAGAAATCACAATACACAGCGACAGAATCATTTCTGTTTGCTTGTTGTATCTGATTCTGAAAAAGTCACCCAGTGTTAGCAAATTCATGCGGTAGAGTGGCCTTGCAAAAATCAAGCCAAAAATAACCAAACAGATCGAAGCGCCCAAGGGATCTGAGATCAAACCTCTAAAACCACTATCTAAAAATGTGGCAGAAATTCCGAGAACAGTTTCAGCGCCAAACCAAGTGGCAAAGACCATGGCAAGCACCATGGGTAGGGGCAAATTACGTCCAGCCGTGATGTAGTCTTTGGCGCTGTGAACTTTTCTGGCACTTAAAAGACCAATCGCAATTGACGCTAATAAATAAATTGCAACCAACCAAAGCAACATAACTAACCCTTGTATTGAAACTGATTAATTTGCAAATTATAGAGGAGCATGGCCTTGATTTCACAAATAGAAAAGCCATGCTAGTGCATGGCTTTTCAAGGGAAAATCAAAGCAGTCAGATCAATCAAACTGATCAAAGCTTGCTTGATTTCCTTGCTGGCTTACTGGCAGTCTTTTTTACAGCCGTTTTGATAGTCTTTCTCGTAACTTTTTTAGCAGCTGGTTTTTTGCTCGCAGGGGGTGCTAATTTTTTACCAGCGTCATGAGCCATTTTTTCTAAATTAGCAAAGCCATGTTCTGCAGCCTCCGCTGCCTGCTTTGCCATCTTGCGTCCCTCTTTTAGGACCTTGTGGCCAGCATCCGACACATCACGCACAATGTCAGTGAACTTATCTGAACCAGCCGGCAAGTTCTTGCTTGCCTCTTTAAGCCAGTCCTCCATGGCTGAGCGAGCTTTATTGAGGTGCTTTTCCACTTCATCGGCTGCTTCATCTTCCATGGTCTTCAGAAGACCTTTGATCTTCTTTTGGTAAATCTTCATTCGCGCCATAGCATCTTCAGAAAACTGCTCCTGCAAAGCCTTTAGCTTGGCCACATCATTGGTGGCGGCTTGTTTGGCATAAGACTTGGCATGCTCCATGCTGGCCTTGATTTCTGTGACCTGATGCTCCCCAAGCTCCTTGGCAGTCTCTAAGAGTCGATGGGATAGAGAGAAAAGCTCTTTGGCACGCTCTTGCTGCCACTTCATGAATTCATCTTGACTGGACATCACGACCTCCTATAGATGGTTGATTATTCATCCTATACCTAAATGAGGGGTTTGCCAATAGCGCTCGTTATTGAGAGATGTCCTTGAACCATCGACTGAATCTCAGCTTTTCGATCAGATTTTCTGAGCGTTGACCCAATGATTTTCTGAGATAAGCTTGTGACTGCTTGCGATAAACAAACACAACGGCCACTGCTGCAATACCGATGGCTAAAAACACCAAGTAAATCAAATCCCCAAGCTGAGGCATGAGGACATAACCAATCAAGGCTGGAATTGCAAATGCGGCAGCCATCAATCCAACATCCAGGATAACAATCATCAACTCAAAGAATGTAAAGATCAGAAGAGAAAGAACAGTGAGCAATGTCTTCTTGTTCATTATTCATTGCTCATTGTTCATTGCTCATGATTGATCAATACATTCATCTGAATCAGAAATGATTTTCAACGATCATTTCTGATTGAGGAATGAAACCAGGTTTTGGCCAGGCTGGTTTCGTGGCTTTACCAATAGGCAACATCGCAGCCAGAGCGAAGTCTTTTGGCAAGTGAACCAATTCAGCGACTTTCTTAAAGTCAAAGCCTACCATTGGGCAAGAATCATAACCCATGGCCTTGGCAGACAACATCATGGTTTGCAACAAAATACCTGCCGATCTCATGGCTTCGTCACGCTGTAGTTGCTCATCGCCAGAGTAAAAAGGATTGATCCATGGCACCAAGATGTCTTGAGCTTCTTTAGGGGCATTGACCCAATACCTGGCAGGATCTTTGCTCCAAGCTTTGATGTCCACAGCAATAACAAACAATAGAGAAGCATCCGTTACTTGAGCTTGGTCATGTGCTGCTGCACGCAACTGGACTCTTAGGGCTTTATCCGTGACATTCACCAAACGCCAATGCTGGATATTGAATGACGAAGGTGCTTGCATCGCCAATTCAATCAATTGTTGCGTTTCTTCTTTTGTGAATTGATGAGCTGGATCAAAGTGTTTAATGGCTCTTCTTTGGCGGATAGCGTCTAGTGTGTTCATATTTGTCTCTTTATGGGTTATTGATTAAAAATTGGTATGGGTGAATTATGTCTTAAAAAGAGATTCAAAGAATGATTACTCATTTAAGTCAATTTATTCATTATTTGTATGGCATTCATGAGATTTGAGAAGGTCTATACAATCACAACACAAGTAAAAAATCATGAATGAAGTTCTTGCAATTTATAAAAGGCCTTAACATTACAAGCCACATAGAAATCGTGACTCCTGCTCCACCAGGAAGCCTGCATGGCAATCGCATCACGGCATTGCGCTGGCAGGGCTTTCTGAAAAAATTAGGTCATGAAGCTCGGATCTACACTCAGTGGTCTGGCAAGAGCACGGATATATTGATTGCCCTGCACGCTTATAGAAGCCACGCATCGATTGTTCATTTCCGAAAGGTTCATCCGAATCGCCCCATCATCCTCATCATGACTGGCACCGATTTGTATCGAGATATGCCAGAGCATTCTGAGGTGCTGAAATCAATGGAAATGTCAGATGCTATCGTTATTTTGCAATCTGCTGCATTGGCGATGATTCCGAAGCATTTACAAGCAAAAACACACACCATTTATCAATCTACTAAGCCAGTCAAACGCAAAGCTCTTTTGAAGAAGAGTTTCTTAATCAGCGTGATTGGCCACCTAAGACCAGAAAAAGATCCTTTTTGCACAGCAGAAAGTCTGAAATACCTTGGGCCTGAAAGCAAAATAAAAGTGTTACATCTGGGCAAGGCCATGAGCTCGGAGATGAAAAGCCTAGCAAAGGCATACAACAAAGAACTCAAGAACTACCAATGGCTTGATGAACTGAGCCACTCTGAGACACTACAGCAACTCTCTCGCAGTCATCTGATGGTGATATCAAGTCTCATGGAGGGTGGCGCTCACGTTGTCACAGAGGCCATTGCCATTGGTGTACCAGTGATTGCATCAGATATTCCGGGTAATCGTGGTCTGCTTGGAGATGACTATCCTGGCTATTACCCAGTCAGAGACGCAAAAGCTTTGGCGCTAATACTGCAAAAAGCAGAGTTCGAACCTTCTTTTTATAAGTCTCTAGAAGCGCACATCAAAAAGAGAGTTCGTTATGCGCAACCTTCAGCTGAAAAGAGAAGCATCAAATTACTGATGGAATCATTGTTAAAGAGAGTTAATAATTAACTTTTCTCAATCTACTGAAAGGCCAGATCCCGCAGTAAAGTATCCAATTTTTTTGGCATCACCAAAATCATCAGCTTGCAATATCGCCAACACCTCTTGCTCTACTTCCGGAGCACAAGAAATGAGTAGACCTCCACTGGTTTGGGGATCAGTGAGTAAATTCTGCTGCCACAAAGATATATTCTGGGCCAACTTCACTTCATTGCCGTAGCCTACCCAATTGCGAGTTGAGGCGCCGGTGTAAATATCTTTTTGCACCAAGCTAATAGCCTCTTCAATAACTGGGATGCTCTTCCAATCCAATTTAGCTTGTAACTTGGCACCACGGGCCACCTCAAGTAAATGCCCAGCCAAACCAAATCCTGTGACATCGGTCAAAGCATGCACACCTTCCAATTGCGCTAACTGAAGACCAGGCTTATTGAGTTTGGTTGTTAAAGCAATCATCTCGCGATAACCAGACTCGGACAACTGCTCTTTCTTCAATGCTGCTGAAAGAATGCCCACACCTAACGGCTTACTTAAAATAATGCTGTCGCCTGTTTTGGCACCACTGTTTCTCTTGAGTTTTTTAGGATCAACCAGACCAATTGCAACCAATCCATAAATAGGCTCAACGGTATCAATCGAATGACCACCAGCAATCATGATGCCAGCATCATTGCAGACTGATTCGCCACCGGCTGTGATCTGCTGAATGACTTCCATTGGTAAGACATTGATGGGCATGCCAAGCAAGGCCAAAGCAAACAAAGGTTGTGCACCCATTGCATAAATATCAGATATGGCATTTGTTGCAGCAATTCGACCAAACTCAAATGGATCATCAACGATGGGCATAAAAAAATCAGTCGTGGCAACGATGGCTTGGCTCTCATTGATTTGATAAACAGCGGCATCCTCATTGTTATCTGAGCCGGCCAGCAAGGCACCCGGGATATTTCTGATGGGTGAAGCCTTAAGGATGTCGCTTAAAACACCTGGTGCAATTTTGCAACCACAACCACCACCATGAGAAAGAGAAGTAAGACGACCGTTATAAGGCATAAATATTCAATAAAAATAAAATCGGTTGAAGTAATCAATAGACTATACAAGGAATGGGAATAACTTACTTGATTAAAAAAATACCAACCCGTAGGTTGGCATTTTAATTTCTGGTGGGCCCTCGCGGACTTGAACCGCGGACCAAAGGATTATGAGTCCTCTGCTCTAACCAACTGAGCTAAGGGCCCGTATGGATTAATCTTCCTCTAAGAAGCTCTTGAGTTTGTCGCTTCTGCTTGGATGACGCATTTTACGCAAAGCTTTAGCTTCTATTTGACGTATACGCTCACGTGTAACGTCAAACTGCTTACCCACTTCTTCCAAAGTATGGTCAGTGCTCATCTCAATACCAAAACGCATTCTTAATACTTTGGCTTCACGCGGTGTCAATGAATCAAGGATGTCCTTGACCACATCACGCATCGAGTCATGCAAAGCTGCTTCTTGCGGAGCCAAGGTGTTGGTGTCTTCAATGAAGTCGCCCAAGTTTGAATCTGCATCATCACCAATTGGAGTTTCCATTGAGATAGGTTCTTTGGCGATCTTCATGATCTTGCGAATCTTGTCTTCTGGAATCTCCATCTTCAAGGCCAATGTTGCAGCATCAGGCTCAACACCTGTTTCTTGCAAAATTTGACGGCTGATACGGTTCATCTTGTTGATGGTTTCAATCATGTGAACAGGGATACGGATTGTGCGGGCCTGGTCAGCGATTGAACGCGTGATTGCCTGACGAATCCACCATGTTGCATAAGTTGAGAACTTATAACCACGACGGTATTCAAACTTATCCACTGCCTTCATCAAACCGATATTGCCCTCTTGGATCAAGTCCAAGAACTGCAAACCACGGTTGGTGTATTTTTTAGCAATCGAGATCACCAAACGCAAGTTAGCAACAGTCATTTCACGTTTAGCTGCACGAGCACGTTTCTCGCCCTCATTCATCTTCTTGTTCACTTCTTTTAGCTCTGGAAGTGGCAATACGACTTTATTTTGAATATCGATTAACTTTTGTTGAATTTCTTGAACTGCAGGAATATTTCTTTCAAGAATCGCCGCGTAAGACTTGGCGTCTTTCAACAAGATTGAAGACCACTTTAAATTCAGAGCTTGTTTTGGTAGAGCGGCAAGCACTTCACCACGTGGCACACCCACCTTATCAACAAGCACTCGAACCAAACCGCGCTCCAAAGCCCAAACTTCATCTACTTGCTTACGCATCGTGTCACAAAGTTTTTCTACTGACTTGGCTGTTAAACGGAATCCCATCAATTCATTACGAATCGCTTCTTGTGCTTTTTTGTAGCCAGGAGAGTTGTATCCTTCTTTCTCATGAGCTTTGCGCATCTTTTCAAATTGATTGCGGATCACCACGAACTTAACCAAAGAAAGCTGCTTTAATTCTTCAAGCTGCTTAGCGGACGCAGTATTACCACCGCCGCCACCGCCGCCCTCATCTTCACCCTCTTCGCCTTCCTCATCTTCAAGAGGCTCTTCTTCTTCAACGGCAGTCATTGGGATGTCTTCTGCATTTGGATCAACCAAACCATCGACAAACTCATCGATCTCCATCGTACCTTCTTCGATTTTCTTGACGTTATCCAAAATCTCAGAAATCGTCACAGGACATGCTGACAATGCCATCACCATCTCTTTAAGACCGGCTTCAATCTTCTTGGCAATGACAATCTCGCCTTCACGAGTCAAAAGATCAACTGTGCCCATTTCACGCATGTACATACGGACCGGATCGGTTGTTCTTCCGAACTCAGAGTCAACGGTTGATAAAGCTGCTTCAGCTTCTTCTTCAGCTTCCTCTTCGGTTGTGGCAGAAGGTGCGTTTTCATTCAACAACAATGTTTCTGCGTCTGGTGCTTGTTCGTAAACAGTGATGCTGATGTCGCTCAACAAGTTGATCAATGTTTCCAATGAATCTGAATCAGAGATTTCATCTGACATCACGTCGTTGATTTCGCCATGCGTCAAGTAGCCTCGTGACTTACCCATCTTGATCAAATGCTTCAAGCGGGCACGGCGCAACTCCTGCTGCTCTTCACTACCTAATTTCTGGGCATTGAACTCTTGCAATAATGCTTTTTCTTTTGCTTTGCGATCGCGTGCTTTTTGACGGTCGGTGCGGTTATCCACATTTGGATCTACTGGCTCGACTGGTTTTGGTTTACGACCACGTGTCTTTTTAATTGGCTCGCCATTCTCATCAGTGGCAACAGCCAAACTTGCTGCTTCTTCCTTAGCTTTCTTGGCTTTTAGTTTTTCGGCTTTGGCCAATTCTTTAGCCAATGCTTTGGCTAACTTAGCTTCTTCTCTTAACTCTTTTGCTGTCTTAACAGCAACTTTTGCTGGCTTTTCTGCCTTTGTTGGCTTGGCTGATTTAGCTGATTTAGCTGGAACCTTAGCGGCTGCTTTTTTTGCTACAGGCTTAGCTGCTGCTTTTTTAGGTGCCGGCTTGGCAACTGCTTTGACAGGTTTTTTAGCCAAAGGCTTTACCGCAGCTTTTTTAGCAACTGGCTTCTTGGCCGCTGGTTTGGCTGTTGGTTTTTTGCCTACAGGCTTGGCTGCTGCTTTTTTAGGTGCTGGCTTGCTTGATTTTTTAGCTGCTGGTTTAGCTACTGGCTTGCTGGCTTTTTTGGCTACAGGCTTAGCTGCTGCTTTTTTAGGTGCAGGCTTCTTAGCTACTGGCTTTGCACTGACTTTTTTAGGGCTTGCCTTGGAAACAACTTTTTTGGCTTTGGATGCTGGCATAATGTTAGTACTCACTCACTTTAATAGACTAAGAAGTTACAAAACTGCTAACTTATTGAATTTCATTAGAAATTCGGAAACCTTGTATTATAGTCGGTGAGTTACAGTTTTTCCAGATTATTTGAGTTTTGTCATTAATTGACGATAGCGCTCAACATCACCTTCCTGGGTTTGACCAGCGGCTATTCTGGCAGCAATTTCGGTCATTTGATCCTTTAAATCAACATGTTCCAATTTTTTGAGGGTGCTGTAAAAGTCTTCTTTGGCAATATCCTCGGTTAAATCACTTTGCATGATTCTTTCTCGCAGGATGGCATAAGACTTGGCCAAAGGCGCCCGATCCAATTGTTCCTGAAAAACCGCAAAACCCACATTAGATGGCATTTGCTCACACTGAAAAATCAAATCCTCCATCAATGCCATGGCTTTCTCTGATCTTTTTTGGGCAGCACCCAAAATCAGTCGCTTTGCTTCAGGCTCAAGTTTTCTGGCAAAGAAAGGGAATTGCAAAAGAATTCTTAAGATTTGCTCTGCCAAATCTGTTGGTGCCGTGGGTGGAGGGCCCGATGAAACGGGTGCTTTCTTGGTCCATGGTTTTTTACCATTCGAGCCAGCCCCACTCATGTATTTATCATTTCCGGCATTACTGACCGGCGTCATTTGTTTTGGCTCAAGAACCGGCTTAAATCCACAAAACGATTCCAACTCTACCGGGGTGATGCCAACTCTTTGGGCCAACTCACGGATCAATTGAGCTCTCAATGCAATCGCAGGCATGGATAACAACAGTGGCTTCGCTGCGTGTTGCGTTTGTGCTCTACCTTCAGGTGTATTCCAATCGTGCCCCTCGTTGGCCACCTGAATTAAAAATGAAGATAGCGGCATCGCTTGGCGAATAGCTTCTTCAAACGCTGGAGCCCCACGCTCTCTGACAAAACTATCCGGGTCATGCTCAGTTGGTAAAAATAAGAATTTAATTTCTTTGTCATCTGCCATCATCGGCAGACACGCTTCAAGCGCTCTCTTCGCAGCTCGCTGACCTGCAGCATCACCGTCGAATGAAAAAATGATGCGATCAGTTTGACGCATCAAGGCTCTGACGTGATTGGCTGTGCATGCTGTACCTAAAGTCGCCACACCATTGGCAAAGCCCAATTGAGCAAGTGCCACCACATCCATATAACCTTCACAAACAATCACGTATCCCTTATCTCTGATGGCTTGTCGTGCTTCAAATAAGCCATACAAAGTATTGCCTTTAGAGAACAGTGGTGTCTCTGGAGAATTTAAATATTTAGGTTCACCCGCATCCAAGATACGACCACCAAAAGCAATCACCTGTCCCTTGGGGTTGCGAATCGGGAACATGATTCGATCACGAAAGCGGTCATAGCGTTTGGCATCAGATTGAATAATCAATCCAGCTTCAACCAAAACGTTGGCGATTGAGTCTTGAGAATATGAACCAAAAACTGCTTCCAATCCTTGCCAAGATTCTGGTGCGTAACCTAAGTTAAATCGTTTAGCGATTTCTCCGCTCAGGCCACGACCTTTTAAGTAATCAATCGCTCGTGTGTTTTGTTTTAGCTGCTGCTTGTACCAATCAGCGGCTGGTGACATGACTTCACTCAGAGCAATGGCTTGCTGCTGTTTAGCAAGGTCTTGGGGTCTGCGCTCTTCACGTGGCACGGTCAAGCCAGCAGATCTTGCCAGCTCTTCAATGGAATCTACATACGTTAGACCTGAGTGCTCCATGAGAAAGCTGATGGCAGAGCCATGAGCTCCACAACCAAAGCAGTGATAGAACTGTTTGGTTGGTGACACACTGAAGGATGGAGACTTCTCGTTATGAAAGGGGCACAAACCCTGAAAGTTCGCGCCCGCTTTTTTCAATGTCACATGACGTCCAACAACCTCGACGATATCGATGCGATTTAATAAATCAGCAATGAAGGATTGAGGAATCATGTTGCTAGTCTATGGCAATTCTTTATTTTGTTAAAGCAGCTTTCACTTGAGCAGAGACAACACCCATGTCGGCTTTACCAGCCAATTGTGATTTAACAAGGCCCATGACCTTGCCCATGTCTTGCGGGCCAGCCGCACCAACCTCAGCCACTGCTTTTGCAACCACCGCAGCCACTTCAGCTTCAGACATTTGCTCTGGCATGTATGCCTGCAAAACAATCAGTTCAGCATTTTCAATCGCCACCAAGTCATCACGCTTGGCCGCCTGAAATTGAGAAATAGAGTCTTTGCGTTGCTTGATCAATTTTTCAATGATGGCAACCACTGCGGCATCATCTAATTCAATGCGCTCATCCACTTCTTTTTGCTTCATGGCGGCTAGCAATAAACGGATGGTTCCCAAGCGAGCAGTGTCTTTTGCGCGCATGGCATTTTTCATATCTTCTGTGATTTGGTCTTTTAAGCTCATCTTTACTCCTCAAATGAAAAAACCCACTGCGGGATAACCGTCAGTGGGTTTGTCTTATCCCAAGGCTAGAAATCCAGCCTGAGAAAAAATTAATACATTTTCTTAGGCAACATCTGGCTGCGAATACGCTTGTAATGGCGTTTAGCAGCAGCAGCTTTCAAGCGCTTGCGCTCAGCTGTTGGCTTTTCGTAGAACTCACGAGCACGTAACTCAGTCAAAAGACCGTTCTTCTCGATGGTGCGCTTGAAACGGCGCAGTGCTACTTCAAATGGTTCGTTTTCGCGTAAGCGGATTGTTGTCATGCTGTAGTTCTCTAAATAGGATCTGAAAAAAAAGTCAGAAAAAACTGTAAAACGAGATTGTAGCACGGCAAAATACAGTCATGCGAGTACTTGGTATAGAAACTTCTTGTGATGAAACAGGTGTGGCAATTGTCGATACAGCCCCCTGGGAGGCCGGGAAGCCTGCTGGGATGGGCTTATTAAGCCAAGCCCTGTACTCTCAGATCGCCATGCACATTGATTACGGCGGCGTGGTACCCGAATTAGCCTCTCGAGACCACATCAAAAGAATCATACCTCTTATAAATCAAGTACTTAAAGAAACTCCTGGGGGCATAAAAGACATCGACGCGATCGCTTTTACCCAAGGCCCAGGTCTGGCCGGGGCACTCTTGGTCGGCGCATCCGTGGCAAAAGGGATGGCTTTGGCCCTGAATAAGCCTGTTTTGGGCATTCATCACCTCGAAGGTCACCTTCTTTCACCCCTCTTGGCAGACGATGCCAATATTCAGTTCCCATTTGTGGCCTTATTGGTCTCAGGCGGGCACACGCAACTCATGAAAGTCACTGGGGTGGGCGAGTATTCGATCCTTGGAGAAACTCTGGATGATGCTGCCGGTGAGGCCTTTGATAAAACCGCCAAGATGTTGGGTTTGAGTTATCCAGGCGGGCCAGCTGTCTCAAATTTAGCTAAAACTGGCAACCCGAGCACTCATCAATTTCCAAGACCAATGAAACATTCTGGTGATTTAGATTTTTCATTTGCTGGCTTAAAAACATCGGTGCTGACCCAAGTTAAAAAAGTGTCCGCTGCCAATGACGGTCATTTAAGTGATTCCGCTAAAGCCGATGTTGCCAGAGGGTTCGTTGATGCCATTGTGGAAGTGCTGGTCAGTAAATCTATTAACGCCTTAAAACAAACTGGTTTAACAACCTTGGTGGTGGCTGGTGGAGTTGGCGCTAACGAGCAACTCAGAGAATCCCTGGGACAGTCTTGCGCCAGAGAAGGATTTTCAGTTCATTACCCACCGATGCATTTGTGCACCGATAACGGTGCCATGATTGCTTTTGCTGGTGCCATGCGTCTTAAGAAAAATCCCCAACTTGCAAGCAAACATTGGGGATTTGATGTGAAGCCTAGATGGCCTCTGGATGATTTAGTTTGACTGAATCAATGCATAAGCACTGTGATTGTGGATTGATTCAAAGTTTTCAGCTTCAACCACAAACGATTTAATTCTTGCATCTGCCTTTAGTCGACCAGCAACATCACGCACCAAATCTTCAACAAACTTTGGATTGTCGTAGGCTCTCTCAGTCACATACTTTTCATCTGGACGCTTTAACAAGCCCCACAATTCACATGAAGCCTCCGCTTCAGCGATTCTGACCAAATCTTCAATACTTAAATCAACATCTTTTTGCAAAGTCACATTCATCGTGACATGTGAACGTTGATTGTGAGCACCATAGTCAGCAATCTCTTTTGAGCATGGGCACAAACTTGTGACAGGGACAACGGCCTGTAATTTCAAATCCACCTCTACTTGGCCCTTCACATTTTTAGCGTTGGCAACCCAAGTCACATCGTAATCAAGCAAACTCTGTACACCTGAGATGGGTGCCGTTTTATTGATGAAGTGAGTGTATTTGAGAGAAATCTGACCAGCCTGCGCTTCGAGCAAAGGCAACATTTTGCTAATCATCGAACGCATCTCTTGGGCATTCAAAGGCGCATGGCTGTCTTGTAACAAAGCGATAAAGCGGGACATGTGAGTACCCTTTTTATCTGCTGGCAATAAAACATCCAAATCAATCATGGCAACGCTTGGTTGCACGCCTGATTCGGTTTTTACTTGAATAGGATGGCGCACGCCACGTATACCCACGCGATCAATCACGATGTTGCGATGGTCAACGGACGACTGAACATCTGCCATGGCAGATGTTTTTAGGAAAGATGTGTTGAAGTCATTCATGGCTATATTGTCCTGCAATTTTACGCCGCTTGCTGTTTTAATGAAATTTCCAGCTTATTTGAAATGGCTTTTCTGATACCTGCAGCATCCAAACCACACTCTTTCATTAGCAAGGCATGGTCACCATGATCAACGAATCGATCGGGCAAACCAAGCACCAAAGTGGCCACTTCTATGCCTGCTGTTGATAAGGCTTCCAAGCAAGCACTGCCAGCGCCACCACCAATGGCACCTTCTTCGAGTGTGACAATCAAATCATGCTCTCTGGCCATTTTGCAAACGAGATCAACATCCAATGGTTTGATGAAGCGCATATTGACCACTGTGGCATCAAAGTCAGGTGCAACCTCAAGGGCTGGGTACAACAAAGTACCAAACGCAAGAATCGCTACTTTTTTACCTTGCAGACCTGAGGTGCTGCGTCTGATTTCAGCTTTACCCAGCGGCAATTCTTTGAGCTCTTTACTCGCAACAGCGCCCACACCAGCGCCGCGCGGATAACGCACAGCCGATGGATGATTTTGTTTAAAGGCAGTGGTGAGTAAATCACGGCACTCTGCTTCATCCGCAGGAGCCATTAACAACATGTTTGGGATACAACGTAAATAAGGAATGTCATAAGCGCCCGCATGGGTAGCGCCGTCAGCGCCAACCAAACCTGAACGATCCATCGCAAAGACAACTGGCAAATCTTGTAAAGCCACATCATGAATTAATTGATCGTAACCACGCTGCAGGAATGTTGAGTAAATCGCAACAACCGGCTTCATGCCCTCACAAGCCAAACCACCAGCAAATGTCACAGCATGTTGCTCAGCAATTCCAACATCAAAATAACGATCGGGGAAGCGTGCCTCAAAATCAACCAAGCCAGATCCTTCGCGCATCGCTGGCGTGACCGCCACTAAGCGCTTGTCTGCCTCAGCCATATCGCAGACCCATTCACCAAAAACTTGTGTGAATGTTTTTTTACTTGGTGTACTTGGTTTTGCAGGCGCAATACCTTGCGCCGGATCAAACTTGCCTGGGCCGTGATAAAGAATTGGATCGGCTTCTGCCAACTTATAACCCTGCCCTTTTTTGGTGACCACATGCAAAAACTGTGGGCCTTCGCCCTCAAGGGCCAAACGTCTGACGTTTTGGAGAGTCGGTATCAAAGAGTCAAGATCATGACCATCAATGGGGCCAATGTAATTAAAGCCAAACTCTTCAAAAATAGTTCCGGGCACGACCATACCTTTGGCATGCTCTTCTAATCTTTTGGCAAATTCTCGCAAAGGTGGTGCGATGGATAAAACACTGTCCAAACCTTTTTTGGTCGCAGCGTAAAAACGACCGCTCATCAAGCGAGCCAAATAACGATTCAAGGCGCCGACTGCCGGTGAAATAGACATATCGTTATCGTTTAAAACAACCACCAATGGTAAGTCTTTGTGAATACCACCGTTGTTCAGAGCTTCAAAAGCCATGCCAGCACTCATCGCACCATCACCAATCACCGCAACGGCCACACGCTTCTCACCTTGTGCGCGAGCGCCCAGAGCCATACCAATGGCTGCGGAAATACTGGTTGAGGAATGTGCTGTTCCAAAAGTATCGTATTCACTTTCAGAACGACGTGGGAAACCTGAGATGCCACCATACTGTCTCAAAGTGCCCATGCGCTCACGACGACCTGTCAAAATTTTATGTGGGTAACTTTGATGACCCACATCCCAAATCAAACGGTCATAGGGTGTTTGAAAGACATAATGCAAAGCAACGGTTAACTCAACGGTGCCCAAGTTAGACGACAGATGTCCGCCAGTCTTTGAGACAGAATCCAGCAAAAATTCGCGCAACTCTGCAGCAAGCTTTGGTAATTGATCCCGACTTAACTCTCGTAAATCTTTTGGATCATCAATTGTTTTAAGCAAATCAGTCATAAGCTATTTTAATTGCAGTCATGATGACTGCTATCAGTTCTCTCTAATCAGTTCTCTCTATTCACCACTTTACTGGCAATGGCTCTTAGTAGTTCAGCATTGTCGCCCCAAATGCTAAGACTATCGAGAGCTTCTTGATGTAATTGTCTTGCAAACTCCCTCGCACCATCCAAACCCATCAAAGATACAAACGTTGGTTTGTTAGCAGCGGCATCTTTTCCGGCAGTTTTGCCCAAAGTTTGACTGTCTGAACTTGCATCCAAAATATCATCCACCACCTGAAAAGCCAAACCTAAAGCACTGGCAAAAACATCCAAGGATTTTTTTTCTTGCTCATTCAAATGAATTGCAATTGCACCGATTTGCACAGCAGCCCTTAACAGAGCTCCTGTTTTTAAACGGTGCATTTGTTCTAGTTCATTTTTTTTCAACTGTTTGCCAACGCTGGCTAAATCAATCGCTTGACCGCCAGCCATACCAGCCAAACCACCAGCCATACTCAGACTTGTGATGACTTGTACTTTTTGAGCATCATTGAGAGCGCTTTGGGCAATCAGCTGAAACGCCATGGTTTGCAGGGCATCGCCCACTAATAAGGCGCTGGCCTCATCAAATGCTTTGTGAACAGTTGGCCTGCCACGACGTAGATCATCGTTATCCATGCACGGTAAATCATCGTGAACCAATGAATACGTATGAAACAACTCAACAGCCACTGCGCAGGCATCAATTCCTGGCAACTGGTCTAATTCTTTACCCGCAAGACTGGCTGTTGCATAAACCAATAATGGGCGAACTCTTTTGCCGCCCCCTGTAGCGGCATAGTGCATGGCAGTCTTTAAGCCTGACGCAGCCGATACTTGATCATCAAAAGATTTTAGGATGGCCTGATCCACACGTTCTATTGAACGTTGCAACCAGACAGAAGTTGAATCACTCAGTTTCAAACTATCCCTTAGCCCTCAACCCTGAACCATCTTCACTTGTTGCTCAACCTGCTCTAAAACATGTTGGCAATGCTTCAACAATTCAGCGCCACGCTTGTATGCAGTCAAGGTGTCTTCTAGACTTAACTTGCCCGATTCCATGGTCGCGATCAAACCTTCGAGCTCAGATACCGCGTCCTCATAACGAAGATCAGCACTCAAAGAAGTGGAAGAAGCAGAAGCTGCTTCAGCGCCAGTCTTTTTAGGCATAAAAATCCCTTTTATTTGATAAAAAACAATTCACTGACCGATTTTAAGGCTTTAGGGACGGTTATAATCTTTTTCCCTATCCAATATCGACCCGTCGATGGTTGGATTGGTTATTCCGCTTAGCTTCGGCTGACTTTTTTCGGGGGTGGGAAGAATGACTAATCTAGCTAGCGCGCAGCATCTTGCGCAGTCCAAGCTACAACTGCCAGTATCGGCTTACTTTGATGCAGAGCTGTATCAAAGAGAAATTGACCTGCTTTTTAAGCAGGGGCCTGGTTACGTCGGTCACGAGCTCATGGTTCCAGAAATTGGTGACTATCAAACATTAAGTGCCGAGAATGAAGGTCGTGTCTTAATTCGCAATGATCAAGGGATTGAACTGCTCTCCAATGTGTGTCGCCACCGTCAAGCCATCATGCTCAACGGACGCGGTCACGTCGATAACATCGTTTGCCCATTACATCGCTGGACTTACAAAACTGATGGCACCTTATTGGGCGCACCACACTTTGATGATCAACCTTGCTTGAATTTAGGCAAGAGCCCTTTGCAAAATTGGCAAGGTCTTTTATTTGAAGGCCCAAGAGATGTTCACGCTGACTTGATGAACATGGGTATCTCAAAAGATCTAGATTTCTCTGGATATATGTTGGATCACGTTGAGGTTCATGAATGTAACTACAACTGGAAAACATTCATTGAAGTCTATCTAGAGGACTATCACGTTGAACCCTTCCACCCTGGCTTGGGTAAATTTGTCTCTTGCGAGGATTTATCTTGGCAATTTGAAGACTGGTTCAGCGTTCAGACGGTTGGCATTAAAAATCAATTGAAGCATGCTGGCTCACCAACCTACCAACGTTGGCACGATGCTGTTTTAAAAACACATCCAGAAAAAATGCCTAAGCATGGCGCCATTTGGTTAACTTACTACCCCAACATCATGGTGGAGTGGTACCCGGGCGTTTTGTGTGTATCAACCCTGCAACCAATGGGCGTGAATAAAACCAGAAACATTGTTGAGTTTTATTACCCAGAAGAGCTTGCATTGTTTGAGCGTGAGTTCATTGAAGCAGAGAGAGCTGCTTATATGGAAACATGCATTGAAGATGATGAAATTGCAGAACGCATGGATCAAGGTAGAAAAGCGCTTCTTGATCGTGGCGTGAATGAGGTGGGACCATATCAAAGCCCCATGGAAGATGGTATGCAACACTTCCATGAGTGGTACAGAAAAGCGATGTCATACAAGTAAAGGATTCATCATGTTATTGATTGAAGCTGCTCAACTAAAGAATGATTTGGAATCAGGTAAAGATCTATTGTTATTTGATACTCGCTTTGATTTGACCAACCCCAAGGCAGGGTATGAGTCCTACTTGAATGGCCATATTCCATCTGCGATCTACGTTGATGTTGATCATGATTTGTCCTCTGAGAAAAGTGGTCAAAATGGTAGACACCCTTTACCAACAATTGAGCAGTGGGTCAAAACATGCGCGGGTCTTGGCATCACAAAGAATAGCAACATTGTCATTTATGACAATCAGTCTTGCATCTTCGCTTCGAGAATGTGGTGGATGTTAAGAGCCACAGGTCATACCCATGTTCGATTACTGAATGGTGGCTATGGATCTTGGTTGACCGCTGGTTTTGCAAACGAGAAAGCCGATAATCAAAAGCCGAATCCATCTACCGCAGCATCGAACTCGACCGACATCATTTCTTTTAAAGATGTGCTTTTAGCTTCTGATGTTCTGGATAACTTATCAAGCAAAAGATTCTTGGTGCTAGATGCTCGCTCAGCCGATCGCTTTCGTGGAGAGAATGAAACGCTTGATCCTGTTGGCGGACACATTCCTGGTGCGATCAATCGTTTCTTCAAGAATAATTTGGATGCCAATGGCCAATTCAAATCAGCTGATATCTTGGCAAAAGAGTTTAAAGACTTGATTGGCGAAACACCGAGTGAATCAATCGTTCATCAATGTGGCTCAGGCATCACTGCTTGCCACAATATGTTTGCCATGGAATTGGCTGGTTTGAAATCATCCATGATTTACCCGGGCAGTTGGAGTGAGTGGTGTGCAGATCCTGCCCGCCCCATTGAAAAGTAAATCAGTTAATTAATTGATTGATTGAATATTCAAAGAATGTTCATCAAGACCACTGTCTTGATGAACATGGCCTTAATGGCTGTGACCCAAATGACTGATCTCTGAAACAACCAAAACCAAAGCCACACCAAGAACAATCAAAAAGATTTGCTCAAGGGACTCTTTGAGCTTTGGACGTCTGTGCATCTGCGGCATTAAATCGCTCACTGCGATGTAAATGAAGCTACTAGAAGCCAATACGATGACATATGGGATCAATGCTTGAGCGCTGTCCAAAAAGAAATAGCCTAGTACGCCGCCAATCACTGCCATCATGCTAGAAATGAAGTTGTAGAGCAACGCCTTTGCTTTACTAAACCCAGCGTTGAGTAAAACAATGAAGTCTCCAACCTCTTGTGGAATCTCATGTAAGACAATCGCAACAGCAGTCAAAATACCAATTTGTGGATCCACTAAAAATGCTGCTGCGATCAAGATGCCATCGGCAAAATTATGCAGGCCGTCGCCCAATAAAATAACCCAACCACTCTTACCAGCAGACTCAGCATCATGACCATGATGATGACCATGCCCATCATGCTCGTGGTGGTGGCTGTGCCTTAAGAGCGCAGCCTTCTCCAGAATAAAGAAGCCCAACAATCCTGCGAGCAAGGCAATGAACAAAGATGAAACATCAGCGCCTGGAGTTTTAAAAGCTTCTGGAAGAGAATGTAATAAAGCGGTCGCCAATAAAACGCCGACCGATAGACTCACCATCTTATTGACCATTCTTGATAGAACAGTCAGAGATAAGCTTGCTGCAGCAGTGATACTCAATACCCCGGCCACCGTGGTGGCCAGGATGATCCAAACTAATGTCATACAACCCCTTGTTGCTTGAACCAGGCTAAGCACTTGTTCCAACCATCTTTGGCTGGACCTTCGCGATAGGTATTCCGGTAATCAGCGTGAAAAGCATGAGGTGCATCTGGATAAATTTCAAAACGAGACGCTTGCGCAGCTTTGTTGGTTTTGGCTGCTGCCAAAGCCTGCTTCATCTGGTCTACGCTTTCTAAAGAAATACCTGTATCGGCTCCACCATACAAGCCAAGAACCGGGGCTTTCATTTGCGCTGCAACGTCTACTGGGTGCAGTGGGTTGTTAGGTGTTTTATCGCCAACCACTCGACCATACCAAGCCACACCTGCTCGCATTTGCGGAAGCTGTGCACAAGCCAACCATGTGATGCGACCACCCCAACAAAAACCAGTGATACCAACTCGCTTCACATCACCGCCATTTTTGCCAGCCCAATCAATGCCAGCTTGCACATCTGCCAACACTTGATCATCTGGTGTTTTACCAACAATCTCTTTCAAGATTTCTGCCATGGTGCCTAAAGTATTCGGGTCCCCAGCTCTTACAAAGAATTCTGGTGCAATCGCCAAATATCCCATCTTGGCAAATCTTCTCGCCACATCAGCGATGTATTCATGAACGCCAAAAATTTCACTGACCACAAAAACCACAGGCAAGCCATTTTTTGCTGCCTTCTTTGGTCTTGCCACATAGGCAGGAACATCAAATCCTTTAGATTTAAAAGTCACTTCTTGCGCATCAATGCCATCAAAGTTTGTTTGAATGGCCTGCGCTAAAACTGGTTCAGCAGCAGCAACATATCCCAAACCAACCGTTGCAACAGCGCCAGTCTTTAAAAAACTGCGGCGATCAGTGCCAGTGTTATTCAATAGTGACTCTGCTTCTTTGATTAGATTCTTATCCACAGCATTCTCCTTTAGTGATTGTTTTCTTAAGTGATTGTTTTCTTAAGCCATTATTTAATCAATGGGCTTCTTCCCAATTTGAACCAACTCCAACTTCAACCAACAGCGGCACCTTCAATGATGCAACGCCCGTCATCAGCTTTGGTAAGTTTTCTTTCACCAACTCTAGCTCGGACTCAGGTACCTCAAGCACCAATTCATCATGGACTTGCAAAAGCATACATGTTTCCAGGTGATTTTCCTCTATCCAATCCTGAACTGCAATCATTGCTAATTTAATCAAATCAGCAGCAGTTCCTTGCATTGGGGCATTGATAGCCGCTCTTTCAGCACCCTGGCGACGCATGCCATTGGCACTTCTGATCTCAGGCAACCACAAACGACGCCCAAAAACAGTTTCCACATAGCCCGTTTCCTTGGCCCGAACTCTTGTGCTGGCCATGTAATCAGCCACACCTGGGTACCTTGCAAAATAGGTATCGATGTACTGCTGTGCAGCTGATCGTTCGATACCCAAATTACCGGCCAGGCCAAAAGCACTCATGCCATAGATCAAGCCAAAATTAATCACCTTGGCATAACGTCTTTGCTCTGAACTAACTTGATCAAGCGCCACATGAAACATTTCAGCGGCTGTGGCCTTATGAATATCTTCACCTGCTGCAAAAGCTTTTAACAAGCTTTCGTCTTCGGCAATATGGGCCATGATGCGCAATTCAATTTGAGAGTAATCGGCTGAAACCATGACTGATCCAGGTTTAGCAATAAAGGCTTCTCGAATCTTTCTGCCTTCTTCTGTTCTGACTGGAATATTTTGTAAATTTGGCTCACTCGAAGCCAAGCGCCCAGTCACAGCCACCGCCTGAGAGTAGTTCGTGTGAACCCTGCCAGTCTTAGGGTTGACCATTCTTGGCAATTTTTCAATATAAGTTGATTGCAACTTGGCCAAGCTTCTGTAGTCCAAGATTCTGGCTGGCAAAGGATAGTTCTCCGCCAACTTTTGCAACACCTCTTCATCAGTAGATGGTGCGCCAGAAGGTGTTTTTTTAACAACGGGTAATTCAAGTTTGCCAAATAGTATTTCTGCGATTTGCTTGGGTGACTGAATGTTGAAAGGCTGACCGGCCAGCTCATGAATTTGTTTTTCTAATTCAAGTAAACGCTGTCCAACAATTTGTCCTTGAGCAGCCAACTTAGCGCTGTCAATCAAAATACCATTGCGCTCCATCACCGCAAGCGCCAGCATCGCCGGCATTTCAATCTTGCGATAAATGTGCAGTAACTTTTCATCAGCTTCAATGGCTGGATACATCGCATGATGAAGTCTTAGAGTGATATCAGCATCTTCAGCGGCATATTGCGTGGCAGTTTCAAGATTCACTTGATCAAAAGTGATTTGATGCACACCTTTGCCGCAAACCTCTTCATAGGCAATGGTTTTTTCACCCAAATGGCGCATGGCCAAACTGTCCATGTCGTGACTTCTGTGAGACTCTAAAACATAAGATTGCAAGAGTGTGTCGTGCTGAATACCTTTCAACTTAATGCCACAACCATCAAAAATATGAATGTCATATTTAAGGTTTTGGCCAAGCTTGGCATGCTCATCACTCTCTAACCAGGGTTTGAGTTTTTCAAGAACTGATTTTTTATCCAATTGATCTTCATTGGTGCTGTGAGCCAAGGGGATGTAGCAAGCCTCCCCAGGTGAAACAGCCAATGAAATACCCACGAGATCAACCCTGAGAGCATCCAAACCGGTTGTTTCTGTATCAACACACGTCAAAGCTGCTGAATTGATTTTCTTTAACCAAACCTCGAGCTCAGCATCAGTGGTCACACATGAATAGTGACGCTCGATTTTTTCGGTAGGGAGTTCCGCCACAAAGCCCAGCAGGTCTCCGCCTGACAATTCTTTTACTTCAGTTGTTTTTGCTGCTGATTCTGAAGTTCCTGCGTCAGCTTCTTTTTGCCCTACTGGAGCAGATGATCCGCGATCTAAATCTCTCAACAAAGATTTAAATCCAAACTGTGTGAATAACTCTCTGAGAGTTTCTTTATCTTCTGACTTTGCATGCAGCTCATGCAAACCAATTAAATGCTCATTTAGATCACAATCAATTTTGACCGTGACCAATTCTCTGGCTTTAGGCAACCAATCGAGGCTGGCACGTAAATTCTCACCAACAACGCCCTTCACCTCAGCAGATCGCTTCATCAACTCATCCAAGGTGCCAAATTCAGTCAACCATTTGACGGCAGTTTTAGGGCCCGCCTTAGGCACGCCAGGAACGTTGTCCACACTATCGCCCATGATGGAGAGGTAATCGACAATTCTTTCAGGTGGAACACCAAATTTATTCAATACGCCAGCAGTATCTAAACGCTCTTCAGTCATGGTGTTGATCAAGCTAATACCGGGTTCCACCAATTGAGCCAAATCTTTATCACCCGTTGAAATAAGAACATTCCAATTGGCTGCCTTGGCCTGTTTGGCCAAAGTTCCGATCACATCATCAGCTTCAATGCCAGGCACAACCAACACAGGCCAACCCATGGCGCGCACGACTTGATGGATTGATTCAATCTGCATCGCCAAATCTTCTGGCATGGATGAACGATTGGCTTTGTACTCTGGGTACATCTCATCGCGAAATGTTTTGCCTTTGGCATCAAACACACAAGCGATGTGATCAGCGTCTAATTCTGTTCTTGCACGCCTCATCATATTGACCATGCCTTGAATCGCACCAGTTGGAAAACCTTGCGCATTGCGCAAATCTGGCATGGCGTGAAAGGCACGGTAGAGGTAGCTAGAACCGTCAACTAGCAAAAGGCGATGTGTAGACATCCCACAATCGTACAATTGATGAATGATGACCCCGACTTTTTCTCAAATGAACCCCTCAAAAAACACGCCATTGAAGCTTGTTTTAAGTGGGCTAACTCTGGCTTTAATCCTTGTATCTCAAGGACTTATGGCGCAGAGCGCGCAAGGTTTGAGTGCCGAGGAATTGCAAAGAATCAATCAGCAACCGATTGCACCAAAAGTCAAAAATAATGCTGAAACTGGCAAATTGTCTGAAAAAAAGCCAACTTTTCAGCATCAAGAGGCAGATGGCACCACCATCAAAGAATACAAAGAGGGTGGTAAAGCAACTGAGATCGTTGTTGAAAGCCCCATGGGAACTCGCTACGAAATGAGCACCCCTGCTGATGCGGCATCACCCAAAATCAGAGATCAGAACGTCAATCGTGTACCAACCATTCGAATGCCCTTTTAATAGTCATGGCGGTTTTCACATCAGTCACTCTCGATGAAGTCAATGCTTGGTTGCAAAAGAACTACCAAGTCGGAACCGCTTCAGAAATAAAAGGCATCAGCACCGGTATCGAGAATTCTAATTTTTTCTTGACCACTCAAACAGGCGGAACTCAAGAAGAATTTGTTTTGACTTTGTTCGAGCGCTTATCAAAAGAGCAATTACCCTACTATTTAGAGTTGATGGAACATCTGTCAAAAAAAGGTGTCAAGGTTCCAGCCCCGATTAGAGACAATGCTCATCAGATTGTTGGTGACTTAAATGGTAAGCCTGCAACCATCGTTACAAAGCTTTCTGGAAAATCATTTTTAAATCCTTCGGTGCGTCATTGCGAATTGGTGGGCAATGCTTTAGCCAAAATGCATTTGGCAGGCCTTGACTTCCAGTCCTCACAAGCAAACCTGCGCAGCATCGATTGGTGGAAAAATACTGTTCCCTTGGTCATTCCCCACCTGAATAAAGCCCAAGATCAACTGATTCAGTCAGAGCTTGCAGCGCAAATAGATTTTTTCAATAGTGTCGAATACAAATCCTTGCCTTCAGGACCAAGCCATTGCGACTTGTTCAGAGACAATGTCTTGTTTGATAACTCATCTGGTGAAGATGAACTCGGTGGGTTTTTTGATTTTTACTTTGCTGGTAACGATAAATGGTTATTTGATTTAGCAGTCACCATCAATGACTGGTGCATCGATTTGGCCACTGGTGAGATTGATCAAGCTAGATACACAGGCATGATTGAAATGTATCAAGCCATTAGACCTTTTGAAACGGCTGAAATTAATTCTTGGAACATGATGTTGCGTGCAGCCGCTTTGCGCTTCTGGGTGTCTCGCCTCTGGGACTATCATCTACCTCGAGAGGCAAAAATGCTGACCCCGCATGACCCTACTCATTTTGAGAGAATTCTGATTTCACGTCGTGAGTTAATCTCTAACATTCCACATCACTCTGGTAAATATGCAACTAAATAAAGCACCTTCCGGCGACGGTTACGTATGGGTAAGACAAGGCTTTTGGCTTTTTAAGAAAAATCCATTGGCATTTTTAATGCTGGTGTTTCTTTATGTCTTCATTGCGCAATTTGCGATCCTCATCCCCGTGTTCGGAGTTTTTGCGGTTTTGCTTTTAACTCCAGCTCTCACTGTGGGCTTCATGACAGCTTGTCAAATGGTTATTCGCGGAGAGCGGGTGATGCCCACTGTTTACCTTGCAGGCTTCAGAGGAACCGATTCAATCACCAAAAAGAATTTGTTGGTTTTGGGCACAGTTTATGCCTTCGCTATTTTAATTTTGAGTTTGATCGCCAGCGCTTTCATTGACTTCAAACAATTGGTCACTCTGTTAACACAACAGAAAGAACCGACCATCAGAGACGTTCAAGGTTTGTACACTGGATTGACCATTGGACTTCTTCTTTACTTACCAGTGGCGATGGTGATGTGGTTCGCGCCAGTCTTGGTCGCCTGGGAAAAAATGTCAGTGGCTCAAGCGCTTTTCTCAAGTTGGATTGCTTGCTGGACCAATAAAGCTGCGTTTATTTTCTATTTGATGATTTGGGCAGTTCTGATTGTTGCTGTGCCATTTTTCTTGGAAGCATTGCTTGATAGCATTGGTCTCAGAACCGCCATTCCTTTCATCATCCCACCTTATTCAATGGCAGCTCTGACAGTGATGTACTGTTCATTCTTTGCCACCTGGAAGGCTTGCTTCAATAAAGAATGATTAATCAATGGCGGTTAATTTAGCAATCGCCAGTTGCAACCATTTAGGCCCATGACGATTGAAGTTCACGTTGGCCTTGGCTTGATCAGCTTGACCTTCAATGGCCAAAATTCTTCCTTCACCAAATTTTGTGTGAAACACACTTTGCCCAACTCTGAAGCCATGCCCATTGTCTTTTTGCGGCAAGCTACTGATGGGCACCGTGATAGCACTGTTTCTAGAGAAATTCGGAATCGTTGCTGCAGGACCGCCCCAATCACTGCCTTCAGACCATGAGGGCATTCTGGTGGTGGTTGTGCCACTGCCCCAGCGCGCATCTTTGTTCTTAGGTGTTAAATGCTTCAAAGATTCTGCTGGTAACTCATCCAAGAATCTTGATGGCAAGTTATATCTCACTTGACCGTGCAGCAATCTTGATTGGGTATGAGATAAAAACAATCTTTCTTTGGCCCTTGTGATGGCCACGTACATCAAGCGACGCTCTTCTTCTAAGCCGTCATCTTCATTGATGCTGTTCTCATGAGGGAACAAGCCCTCTTCTAAACCAGTGATGAACACATTGGTGAACTCAAGACCTTTAGCGGCATGCACTGTCATCAATTGCACAGCATCCTGACCAGCCTGCGCTTGGTTATCTCCAGCTTCAAGCGAGGCGTGCGCCAAGAAACCAGCCAAAGGTGACATCTCAGTGATCGCTTCAGTTTGATCAGTGCCTGCCACCGTGTCTTGAGCAAAGCCCTCTTCAGCAATGAATGCTGTAGCGGCATTCACCAATTCTTGTAAGTTCTCTACCCGGTCTTGGCCTTCACGCTCTGTCAAATAATGCTGAATCAAACCACTGTGCTGAATCACATAATCAACTGTCTCAGGCAAGGTGTTGTGACGCGTGGCATCGCGCATGTGATCAATCAGGCGCACAAATCCTGAAATTGATGTTCCGGCTTTACCCTCTAAGTAAGGGGCTGCTGCATAGAAAGAACAATTATTTAATTTGGCACTGTCTTGCAAAGTTTCAATGCTTTTCGCTCCAATGCCTCGAGTAGGGAAGTTCACCACCCGCGCAAAGGAAGTATCGTCATTGGGGTTTTCTAATAAACGAAGATAAGCTAAAGCGTGCTTGATCTCAGCTCGCTCAAAGAATCGCAATCCACCATAAACACGATACGGAATACCCGCAGAAAATAATCCGTGCTCGATGATGCGTGACTGCGCATTGCTGCGATACAAAATGGCAATCTCCGTGCGCATGCTGCCCGTATTGATCAAGCTTTTGATTTCATCGACCATCCATGCAGCTTCAGTTCCATCGGTGGCAGCCTCATAGACTCTCACGGGTTCACCATGACCAGCATCTGTTCTGAGGTTTTTACCCAAACGCTCTGTGTTGTTGGCAATCAAATGATTGGCAGCATCCAGGATGTGTCCGTACGAACGATAGTTCTGCTCAAGCTTAACCAAATATGGCTTGAAGTGGCGCTCAAACAATTTCATGTTCTCAACATCGGCGCCTCTGAAGGCATAAATACTTTGATCGTCATCACCCACAGCGAATACAGAACATGGATTTGCTGTGCCATGCCCAGATAGCAACTTTAGCCATGCGTATTGCAAGGCATTGGTATCTTGAAATTCGTCCACCAAAATATGACGGAAACGCTCTTGATAATGTTCACGAATCGCTTGGTGATGTTTTAGAAGCTCATAACTACGGAGGAGTAATTCAGCAAAATCAACCACGCCTTCACGCTGGCATTGCTCTTCATATGCCTGGTAGAGCTCAACCATGGTGTTTTGAAAAGAATCTCCTCGATCCATATCTTTGGCGCGCATGCCTTTTTCTTTGGCATGAGCAATAAAGTACTGAAGTTGCTTGGGTGGATACTTTTCATCATCAATTTTGAGCGACTTCAAGAGTCGCTTGATCGCAGACAGTTGATCTTGGGTGTCCAAAATCTGGAAAGTGGATGGCAGAGCCGCATCTTTGTGATGGGCTCTCAATAAACGATTACAAAGACCGTGGAAGGTACCGACCCACATACCCCTTGTGTTGATGGGCATCATGGCAGAAAGGCGCGTCAACATCTCTTTGGCGGCCTTATTCGTGAAAGTCACAGCTAAGACGCCTACCGGTGATGCTTGACCCGTCTGAATCAACCAAGCGATTCTGGTCGTCAACACCTTGGTTTTACCGCTGCCAGCACCAGCTAAAATCATGGCTGATTGACTGTTGCCTGCCTCATTAACTGGGGGCAATGTCACAGCTTCAAGCTGTTCTGGATTTAAATTATTAAGAATATTCGTCACATTCGCCTTTACGTTCAACAAAAAATTATAATTCGGGCTTATGTCTAAAAATCTTTCTGACCTCGCTAAATCTTTCGAACCCTCCCAAATCGAGGCCCAATGGGGTCCTGAGTGGGAAAAAAGGGGTATTGCCACCGCTACGCTGGATGACAAAAAGGATAGTTTTTGCATCCAATTGCCACCACCGAACGTCACGGGCACCCTTCACATGGGTCATGCCTTCAATCAAACCATCATGGATGGCTTGGCAAGACATGCGCGCATGCAGGGCAAAAATACACTTTGGGTGCCTGGCACGGACCATGCAGGCATTGCGACACAAATTGTGGTGGAAAGGCAGCTAGACGCTCAAAAAGTTTCAAGACATGACTTGGGTCGTGAAAAATTCTTAGAAAAGGTATGGGCCTGGAAAGAGCAATCTGGATCGACCATCACCAATCAAATTAGACGCCTGGGAGCATCGATTGATTGGAGCCGAGAATACTTCACGATGGACGACAAAATGTCTCAAGCGGTGGTTGAGGTGTTTGTCAGTTTGTACGAACAAGGTTTGATCTATCGCGGTAAACGTTTGGTGAACTGGGACCCTATTTTGGGCACAGCTGTTTCTGACTTAGAAGTTGAAAGCGAAGAAGAACAAGGTTCGATGTGGCACATTCGCTATCCACTATCTAATGGTCAAGGACATCTCACAGTCGCCACCACCCGTCCTGAAACGATGCTGGGTGACGTGGCGGTGATGATTCACCCAGAGGATGAACGCTACAAGCATTTGATTGGTCAAACAGTCAATCTTCCTCTCTCCGACAGACAGATCCCGATCATCGCTGATGATTATGTGGACAAAGAATTTGGTACTGGGGTTGTCAAAGTAACGCCAGCTCACGACTTCAATGACTACGCTGTTGGACTGCGTCATCAATTAGAGATGATCAATATTTTGACCTTGGATGCCAAGATCAATGAGCAGGCACCAAAGAAATATCAGGGTCTTGATCGCTTTGAAGCTCGCAAGTTGATCGTTGCTGATCTTGAAGGTTTGGGTTTATTAGAGAAAGTTCAACCGCACACCTTGATGGTGCCACGTGGTGACCGCACCAAATCTGTGATTGAACCAATGCTCACCGATCAGTGGTTTGTGGCGATGTCTAAGCCAAGTGAGCACAACATGTATCGCCCAGGCAAATCAATCGCTGAGGCAGCGCTTGATGCAGTGAAATGTGGCGACGTGAAGTTTGTTCCAGAGAACTGGACCACCACCTACAACCAATGGTTAGAAGGTATTCAGGATTGGTGTATCTCGCGTCAACTGTGGTGGGGCCATCAAATCCCAGCTTGGTATCAAGAAGACGGCAAGATCGTTGTGGCGCGCACAGAAGCAGAGGCCACCGCAAAAGCAAAAGCCAATGGCTATACAGGTTCTTTGCGCCGCGATGAAGATGTTTTAGATACTTGGTTCAGTTCAGCATTGGTGCCATTCTCATCATTGGGCTGGCCAAATAAAACGCCAGAACTGGCTCACTTCCTACCATCCTCAGCCTTGGTGACAGGTTTTGACATCATTTTCTTCTGGGTGGCTCGCATGGTCATGATGACTTGTCACTTCACTGGCAAGATCCCATTTGAAACTGTGTACGTTCACGGTTTGGTGCGCGACGCCGAAGGTCAAAAGATGAGTAAGTCCAAAGGCAATACTCTGGATCCTATCGATTTGATTGATGGTATTGATTTAGACACCTTGCTTGCCAAGCGCACGACTGGCTTGATGAATCCTAAGCAAGCTGAGAGCATCACCAAGAAAACCAAAAAAGAATTCCCAGATGGTATCCCTGCCTTTGGCACAGATGCCTTGAGATTTACGTTTGCATCGATGGCAACACTTGGTAGAAATATCAACTTTGATCAAAAGCGTTGTGAGGGCTATCGAAATTTCTGTAACAAACTGTGGAATGCCACTCGCTTTGTTTTGATGAACTGCCCCGGTACGCCTGAAGACAATGGCATTGCGCCGTGCGTTGGTGAATGCGGTCCCGATGGTTACTTGAACTTTTCACCGGCAGATAAGTGGATTGTTTCTTTGTTGCAAAGAACTGAAGCAGATATTGCCAAGGGTTTCCAAGATTATCGTTTTGACAATATCTCAACCTCTATCTATCAGTTTGTTTGGGATGAGTATTGCGATTGGTATTTGGAGCTTGCCAAAGTTCAATTACAAAACGGCACACCAGCACAACAACGTGCCACCCGCAGAACTCTTTTGCGCGTACTTGAGACCATCTTGCGCTTAGCTCATCCAGTGATCCCATTCATCACAGAAGAGTTATGGCAAATCGTTGGTCCAATGTCAGGCAAGGATCTTGAGAAACAAGAAAAGCAAACGATTGCATTGCAAGCTTACCCAATCGCTCAGCCAGAAAAAATATGTGCAAAGAGTGAAGCTTGGGTGGTCGAAGTGAAAGCTTTGGTAGACGCTTGCCGCAACCTCAGAGGTGAAATGCAAATCTCCCCAGCACTGCGCGTACCTTTGTATATCAAGGGTGACTCTGAGTTCTTAAAAGTTGCAGCGCCGTATATTCAGGCATTGGCTAAGTTATCAGAAGTAAAGATTTATGAAGATGATGCCAGCCTTGAAAAAGATGGTGCAGGTGCGCCAGTGGCGATTGTGGGCAACACCAAAATTTTGCTCAAGGTTGAAATTGATGCGGCAGCTGAAAAAGCTCGTTTAAGTAAAGAAATTGAGCGTATCAGCACAGAAATCAATAAAGCCAATTCAAAGTTAAACAATGAAAGCTTTGTGGCAAGAGCCCCTGAAGCAGTGGTGATTCAAGAGAAACAGCGTTTGGCTGATTTTGAGTCTTTATTAGAAAAACTGAACAGTCAATTAAGTCGTTTACCATCCTAATATGAATACAACTATCACCAAAGCAGTTTTCCCTGTTGCAGGTCTTGGCACAAGATTTTTACCAGCGACCAAAGCAAGCCCTAAAGAAATGTTGAATGTGGTTGATAAACCGCTGATTCAGTATGCCGTTGAGGAAGCCATGGCTGCGGGCATCACTGAAATGATTTTTGTCACTGGTCGCAGTAAACGCGCGATTGAGGATCACTTCGACAAAGCTTATGAACTTGAAGCTGAATTAGAAGCCAAAAACAAACAAGATCTACTTGCTTTGGTTCGCAGCATCAAACCAAGCCATATTGACTGTGTGTATGTCAGACAGCCAGAAGCCCTTGGTTTGGGTCATGCTGTTCTATGCGCTGAAAAATTGATTCGTGACGAAGCCTTTGCCGTGATCTTGGCGGATGACTTATTGGATGGCAAGGTACCTGTCATGAAACAGATGGTTGAGCAATACCAACACTATCGCAGCTCAATCTTGGGCGTTGAAAAAATCTCACCTGAACAAAGCAAGTCATACGGTGTGATTGACGGCAAACTATTTGACGAGCGTATTTATAAACTCAGTGGCATTGTTGAAAAGCCAGCGCCAGCCGATGCACCATCGAACATGGGTGTTGTGGGTCGCTATATTTTGTCTTCAAGAATTTTTGATCACATCAAAACAATCAAACCAGGCGCTGGTGGCGAACTTCAGTTAACTGATGCGATTCAGTCACTGCTCAGTCAAGAACAAGTTCTGGCTTATGAATACGAAGGTGTGCGCTATGACTGTGGCAGCAAGCTCGGTTATCTGAAAGCCACAGTGGACTTTGCCTTGCGTCATCCAGAAGTCAAAGAAGGTTTTAGCGAGTTTCTTAAAACTCGCTGACCGACTAAATCAATCTTTAGCGGCGCTTGAGATAAAAGACAAAAGCGTCTGCTAATTTCTCCGTTAGCAGTAACTCATTGCCGGTGTGCTTGGCAAAGGTTGGAAAATCTTGCTCAGCACCCGCATCGGTTGCTGTCACCTTAAGAACTTCTCCGCTTTGCATTTCTGCCAATGCTTTTTTGGCACGCAAAATCGGCAGTGGGCAATTAAGCCCACTGGCATCAACTTCTTTATCTACTTGCTGACTCATAGACGCTCTGACACCCAAGCTTGAACGCTCTTTAGAGCGACCGTGAGGCCTTTTGGATCAGTACCACCAGCCATCGCCATATCAGGCTTACCACCGCCCTTACCGCCGACCTGTTGAGCCACATGGTTCACCAAATCACCAGCTTTGACCTTGGCAATGGTGTCAGCAGTCACACCAGCGGCCAATTGAACTTTTCCATCCTGAACGGAAGCCAAAACAATGGCTGCTGACTTCAATTTGTTTTTAAGCTGATCCAGGGTTTCTCGCAAAACTTTGGCATCCGCACCTTCGAGCTGAGCAGCCAGGATTTTCACGCCGTTCACTTCAACAGCTTGTGACAACAATTCATCACCTTGACTAGCAGCAAGCTTAGAACCCAAACGCTCCAATTCCTTTTCCAATGATCGAGCATGGTCTTGAAGCTGGGTGATTCTTTGCGCCAAATCGCTTGGTGTGGCTTTTAAGCTAACGGCCAATTGATTGATTTGAGCATCTAGTTTTTGTAAATAAGTTAAAGCGCGATCACCAGTGATGGCTTCCACTCGGCGAATACCAGCTGCAACACCGCTTTCTGACAATATTTTAAAAATTCCAATGTCACCAGTTCGCTGAACGTGTGTACCACCGCACAACTCTTTGGATGAACCTATTTCTAAAACACGAACAGAGTCGCCGTATTTTTCACCGAACAACATCATGGCGCCCGTTTTCTGAGCATCATCCAAACTCATCACTTTGGCTGAAGTTGCAGCGTTGCCAAGAATTTCCGCATTCACCAACTGCTCTACCTGAGCGATCTGCTCTGGGGTCATCGCTGCGGTGTGTGTGAAGTCAAAACGTGTCTTATCGGCATCGACCAATGAACCTTTTTGCTGCACATGTGCGCCCAACACTTCACGCAAGGCTTTGTGCATCAAATGGGTGGCGCTGTGATGGCGAATGGTTCTTGCACGTCTTTCAGCATTGACTTTGGCATTGAGCTGATCGCCCACTTTGATTTCGCCTTCAAGCACTTGGCCATGATGACCAAATACATCAGCCTGAATCTTCAGCGTGTCTTCAACTTCAAACAAACTGGATTGGTTGCGCAACTCGCCAGCATCACCGACTTGACCGCCAGATTCAGCATAAAACGGTGTGTTGTCTAAAACTAAAACAGCGTTATCGCCTGCTTTGATCGAATTAACTTGTGAGCCGTCAACATAAAGTGCCAATACTTTGGCTGAATCTTTATTCAGGGTGTCATAACCGTGGAACACGGTTGGTGCGCCACTGTATTCAAGGCCCTGCGCCATTTTGAATTTGCCTGCAGCACGGGCTTGATCACGCTGACGATTCATGGCAACTTCAAAGCCAGCTTCGTCCACCGTCACGCCACGCTCACGACACACGTCCGCTGTTAAATCAAGCGGGAAGCCAAAGGTGTCGTGTAGCTTGAACGCTGTTTCACCATCAATCACTTTTGAACTATTGGCCAAAGCAGCCTCAAGAATTTCCATGCCGTTCGTGATTGTTTGGAAGAATCTTTCTTCTTCTTGCTTTAACACTTCTGTGACTCTTGCTTGATTGGCCTTCAGTTCTGGATAAGCCTCGCCCATTTCTTGAACCAAAGCAGCAACGATCTTGTGGAAGAATGGAGCGCGAGCACCCAATTTGTAACCATGGCGAATCGCACGGCGAGTGATACGACGTAAAACATAACCACGGCCTGCATTGCCCGGGATCACACCGTCTGCAACTGTGAAAGAACAGGCGCGAATATGGTCTGCAATCACTTTCAGTGAAGGACTATTGGCATCACAGTTACCAGCACCAGCACCATCAACCGCTGCTTTTGCAGCATTTAATAAATTAACAAATAAATCGATCTCGTAATTTGAGTGAACGTGCTGTAAAACTGCAGCAATACGCTCAAGACCCATACCAGTATCAACACTTGGCTTAGGCAGCGGATGCATCACACCATCTTCATCGCGATTGAATTGCATGAAGACGTTGTTCCAGATTTCGATATAGCGATCGCCATCTTCATCAGGACTGCCAGGAGGGCCGCCAGCAATGTGGTCGCCGTGGTCATAAAAGATTTCTGTGCAAGGACCACAAGGACCCGTGTCACCCATCATCCAAAAGTTATCAGATGCGTAACGACCACCTTTGTTGTCACCGATACGAATGATTCTTTCTGCAGGCACACCAATTTCTTTTTGCCAAATCTCATATGCCTCATCATCTTCAGCATAGACAGTCACCCATAACTTTTCAGCTGGTAACTTGTAAACCGTGGTCAATAACTCCCAGGCGTAACGAATCGCATCTTTTTTGAAATAATCGCCAAAAGAGAAGTTACCCAACATCTCAAAGAAGGTGTGGTGACGCGCGGTATAACCCACATTGTCTAGGTCATTGTGTTTACCACCAGCACGAATACATTTTTGAGCTGTGGTGGCTCTGCTGTAAGCGCGCTTATCAAAGCCCAAGAAAACATCTTTGAACTGATTCATACCCGCATTCGTGAAAAGCAAGGTTGGATCATCTCCCGGCACGACCGGGCTGGACGAGACCACTTGATGGCCTTTGGATTCAAAGAACTTTAAGAAATTTTGGCGTATTTGAGTAACTTTCATGAGCGTAATTATGACTCAGTCATGGCTCATTGGTACAAACCCCATGCCAAAAAACGGGAATCAAAGCTTTAAGAAAGCTTACAATTGCGTCTTTAACACTTACTTGCAAAAATTAAGAGGGCCTAACGATGCAAATTCGCAGTCAAAAAGACTTCGCCTCAGGAATCATGTTTGTACTTATTGGACTAGGTTTTGCCTATGTTGCAACAACTTATCCAATGGGGACGCCAGCCAAGATGGGTCCTGGATATTTTCCTTTTTGGTTGGGCATCGTCCTAGCCATGATTGGCGCAATTGTGGTCATGACTTCCATGACTAAAAAAGGCCATAAAGACAAGCTTGCAAAGTGGGACTGGGTATCAGTTCTATGGGTCACTGGATCAGTGGTTTTATTCGGTCTGATCTTAAAGCCAATGGGCTTGGTTGTTTCTTTGGCATTGTTGGTATTTATCTCAGCCATGGCCAGCCATGAGTTCCACTGGAAAGGTACTTTATTGAATGTGGTGATCATGAATGCGATTGCCTATGTTGCCTTTATTTGGGGTCTGAAGCTTCAGTTCCAAGTTTGGCCAAGCTTTTTAACTCCTTAAATCTCGGAGAAGATACATCATGGAATTACTAGATAACCTCGCTCTGGGTTTCACCACCGCTCTAACGCTGCAGAATTTAATTTACTGCTTTCTTGGCGTTTTATTAGGCACGATGATTGGCGTTTTGCCAGGCTTAGGACCAATCGCTACGATTGCGATGCTATTACCTGCAACGTATGCATTGCCCCCAATTGCTGCACTGATTATGTTGGCAGGTATTTACTACGGCGCCCAGTACGGCGGTTCAACGACTGCTATTTTGGTCAATATTCCAGGGGAATCATCCTCGGTTGTAACGGCCATTGACGGCTACCAAATGGCTCGTCGCGGTCGTGCAGGTGTGGCGCTATTCACGGCTGGTTTTGGTTCATTCTTTGCTGGCTGCGTGGCAACTTTGGTTCTTGCTGCCTTTGCCGCACCACTGGCACAGGTTGCCTTTAAGTTTGGTCCCGCGGAGTATTTCTCCTTGATGGTATTGGGTTTGATTGGTGCAGTGGTTTTAGCATCAGGCTCATTGATCAAAGCGATTGGCATGATCATTCTTGGCTTGTTATTGGGCCTTGTTGGCACCGACGTTAACTCTGGAGCTGCCCGTTATTCATTTGATATTCCTGAATTAACAGACGGCATCGGTTTCGTAGCCATCGCCATGGGTGTGTTTGGTTTCGCAGAAATCATGAGCAACCTTGAGCAAAAAGATAAGCGTGAAACTTTCTTGGACAAAGTCACATCTCTTTGGCCAAGCAAGGAAGACTTCAAGCGCATGATGCCGTCGATTCTTCGTGGTACAGGCATTGGTTCAATCTTGGGCGTTCTACCGGGTGGTGGCGCTCCTTTGGCTGCATTCGCTGCCTACTCATTAGAGAAGAAGACTTCAAAACACAGTGCTGAATTTGGTAAGGGTGCGATTGAGGGTGTGGCTGGTCCTGAAAGTGCTAACAATGCCGCATCACAAACATCATTCATTCCTTTGCTAACACTGGGTATTCCACCAAATGCTGTGATGGCTTTGATGGTGGGCGCTATGACGATTCATAACATCCAACCAGGTCCTCAGGTGATGACTTCTAACCCAGCATTGTTCTGGGGATTGATTGCATCAATGTGGATTGGTAACTTGATGTTGATTGTTTTGAACCTCCCATTGATTGGCATCTGGGTCAAAATGTTGACCATTCCTTATCGTCACCTCTATCCAGCTATTTTGGTTTTCTGCTGTATCGGCGTGTACACAGTCAACAACACCAACTTTGATATTTTCATGACAGCCATCTTTGGTATTGCTGGCTACTTGTTCTTCAAATTGGGTTGCGAGGCGCCACCTTTACTTCTCGGCTTCATTCTAGGACCGATGATGGAAGAGAACTTCCGTCGCGCCCTGCTCCTGGCCAGAGGTGATTTCACGGTTTTCCTCACCCGTCCACTGTCTCTAGGTTTATTGATAGCTGCAGCAGCCTTGGTACTTATTGTGTTGCTTCCAGCAGTGAAAAAAACCAGAGAAGAGGCTTTTGTCGAAGAATAAATTTACAATGTGGGTATGTCTGAAAAGAAGAACCCAATTCCTTCTAAATTCGAGACCCTAGAGGTCTCGAATTTTTTGCGTCAAATCATTGATGCTGACCTTGCCCAAGGCAAACACTCTAAGCGCCTAGATTCCTCTGGGAAACCGCTTCCAAGCCTCATCACAAGGTTCCCACCGGAACCCAATGGTTACTTGCACATTGGTCATGCCAAGAGTATTTGTTTGAACTTTGGCCTAGCCAGAGATTACGCACATGCTTTACATGGCGCCCGTTGCAATATGCGCTTTGATGACACCAATCCGAGCAAAGAAGAAACCGAATACGTCGACAGCATCATCGATGCGGTCCGTTGGTTAGGTTTTGATTGGATCCATGATGGTGTTGAGCATCAGCACTATGCCAGCGACTATTTTGATCAGTTATACGAATTTGCAGAGAAGTTGGTTGAAGCCGGCAAAGCTTATGTTGACAGTCAATCCGCTGATGAGATTCATAAAAATCGCGGTAACTTTACTCAGTTAGGCACTAACAGCCCTTTCAGAGACCGCAGCATCGAAGAAAATTTGGCTTTATTCAGAGAAATGAAGTCTGGCAAGTATCCAGATGGGGCTCACGTGTTGAGACTCAAAATCGACATGAAGCACCCGAACATTGTTTTACGTGACCCAGTGGTGTATCGAATTCGTCACGCCCACCACCATCGCACGGGTGATAAGTGGTGCATCTACCCACTGTATGACTTCACGCATTGCATTTCAGATGCTTTAGAAAACATCACTCACTCCATCTGCACCTTGGAGTTTGAGAACAACCGCCCGCTCTATGACTGGGTATTGGAATCGCTCAAAGAAATTGGTGTTTTCAAAGATCCTTTACCGAAGCAATATGAGTTCGCCCGTTTAAATTTAACTTATGCCATCACCAGCAAGCGCAAGCTATTGCAGTTGGTAGAAGAAAAACGTGTGGATGACTGGGATGATCCGCGCATGCCAACCTTGGTAGGCATCAGACGTCGTGGCTTCACTCCTGAGAGTATTCGTTTGTTCTGCGAACGCATCGGCGTATCAAAAGCAGATAGCTGGATTGATATGTCTGTGCTTGAGCAAGCCCTTCGTGATGACTTGGATGCCAAGGCTGAGCGTGCCTTTGTGGTGTTAAAGCCTCTCAAATTAATCATTGATAACTTTGATGCTAAGGGCAGTGAGCCATGCTCTGCACCCAAACATCCTCACCATGAGGATTGGGGTCGTCGCGACTTCAATCTCAGTAAAGAGCTATGGATTGAAGAAGATGACTTCATGCTTGAACCAATCAAAGGTTTCTTCAGGTTGTACCCGCCAATCAATGGTGAGGCCGGTAGTCGGGTGCGCTTGCGTCATGGCTTTGTGATTGAATGCACAGGTTACGATACTGATGCCAGCGGCAAAGTGGTTGCCGTTCATGCTAACTACTTCCCAGACAGCAAGAGTGGCACACCAGAATCAAATAATTACAAAGTGAAGGGCAATCTTCACTGGGTCAGCGTCCAAGAAGGCATCAAGGCTGAGATCCGTGTTTACGATCGCCTGTTCACAGATCCTCATCCAGACAGCGGTGATAAGAATTTCTTGGATGCGATCAATCAAGATTCCAAACAAGTTTTGCATGCTTACTTAGAGCCAAGCTTAAAGAATGCTGCTGCTGAACAACGCTTCCAGTTTGAACGTCACGGTTATTTTGTGGCTGACCGAATTGATCACACAGCTACAAACCCAGTCTTTAACTTGTGTGTGGGTCTGAAAGATACTTGGAAATAAAAGATCAAGACTCTTTAAGGTAGCTTTGGCGGTCTTAAAGAGTTTCTAAACAGTCTTTGACTGTTGGGTACCGAAGTTTAAATCTGAGTTCTTTCAAGCGTTTATTTTGAATGCGTCGCGACTCACCCATGAATGACAGCATCATCGGATCTAACTGTGCGCTCAAGTCCTGCCTCGATGCTCTTGGTGGTTTTGGTAAATCCATCTTGTCAGCAATCAGGTCAAAGTAATCAGCCATCTTCAACTGACTGTCATCACAAGCATTGATGACACGTTGGGCTTTACCTCTCCATAAAACATAAGTGATCAATCTTGCTAAATCATCAGCATTGACGTGATTGGTATAAACATCCTCATCAGCATTGAGCACAGGGGTGCCCCGCCCCAATCTTTCGACAGGCAAGCGATCTCCCGCATAAATGCCCGGCACCCTCAAGATATGGGTTTGAACCCCAGACATACCCCAGGACCTGATTTGCTGCTCAGCAGACACCCGTCTTTGGGCTCTGGCCGTGCTTGGGTTGAGGGTTTGGGTTTCATCAATCAAAGCGCCCTGACAATCGCCGTAGACGCCTGTGGTGCTGATATAGATGAGTTGCCTGATAAATCCTGCCCCGTGAGATAAAATTGACAGCAAGTTACTTGTACGACGATCTTGAAGGCCTTGCGCAGCTGGCGGGGCCAAATGGATCACTTGGGCAGCCAAGTGAGGTAAACGCCAAAGAGTCTCTGGCTGGTCAAGGTTCCCATAGACAGGAATTGCCCCAGCTTGCCTCAATGCCGACATCCTACTGGTTGAAGAAGTCAGAGCAAACACTCGGTACTTTTTCACCAATAGCGGCAGCAAGCGCATACCGACGTCGCCACAACCAACGATAAGAATTCTAGGTTTACCAATACGTTGCATAAACTCAATCGTAATGCTTTAAAAAAGGAAAGTCAGTGTCTTACCAAATAACCATTAAAACCAGCGGAAAAACATTTAGTGCCAACGGCGATGAAACTGTTTTAGAAGCCGCCATGCGTCAAGGCATCAATTTACCTTATGGTTGCAAAAATGGTGCTTGTGGCTCTTGCAAAGGCAAGATCGAGTCTGGCCAGGTCTCACATGGCCAACACCAAGAGAAAGCCCTTTCTGCTGAGGAAGCTTTCAACGGCTGCGCTCTTTTTTGCTGCGCCAAGGCCGAGTCAGATTTGGTGATTGATGTGAAAGAAGTTCCATTGAATGGGGATGTCACCATCAAGAAAATTCCTTGCCGCGTTGCCAGCTTAGAGCAAGCCGCTGATGATGTGGTGGTTGTGAAACTACAGCTGCCTGCCACTGAAAAGTTTCAGTTTTTAGCTGGTCAATACATTGAGTTTTTATTAAAAGACAAACGTCGTGCTTATTCCATTGCAAGTGCCCCTCATGAAGAAGGTCCTTTAGAGCTTCACATCAGACACATGCCAGGCGGCTCATTCACTGATTTTGTATTTGGCAAAACTGAAAACGGCACCACCCTCAAAGAAAAGGATATTTTGCGTTTTGAGGGCCCTATGGGCAGCTTCTTCTTGCGTGAAGACTCTGACAAGCCAATTATTTTTATCGCCTCTGGCACAGGTTTTGCCCCTATCAGAGGCATCATTGAGCACATGCGTCATGCGGGCATTACTCGCCCCGTTAAGCTTTACTGGGGCGGTCGTCGACCAAAAGATTTTTATCGCGATGCCTTGTGCCAATCATGGGCCAAAGAAATCCCTGATTTCTCATACATTCCGGTTGCCTCAGACGCTACCCCAGAAGATCAGTGGACTGGTCGAACAGGCTTTGTGCACGTGGCAGCAATGGAAGATAATCCAGACATGTCAGCCTACCAAGTGTATGCCTGCGGTGCGCCGATTGTGATTGAATCCGCTAAAAACGATTTCGTTGCAAAATGTCACTTACCAGCTGATGAGTTTTATGCAGACGCCTTCACATCTGCCGCTGATTTAGCCAAGAAAAATGCTGTTGCTTAAACCTTGATAAAGACTAACTATTTGATCAACCTTGAACCAGATAAATAAAGACATGACCATCGATACCCACTCAGTGATGTACATCACCAAACGTCCAGACCTGGTCTTCACCGAAGGTAAGGGCTCTTGGTTAGTGGATCAGAACGGCAAAAAATATTTAGACTTTTTACAAGGTTGGGCGGTTAACTGTTTGGGTCACTCCAATCCAGGCATGATTGAAGCGATTGAAAAGCAGGCTAAAAAAGTCATCAACCCAAGTCCAGCTTTTTATAACGAGCCAATGATTGCCCTGTCTAATTTGCTGACAGCCAACAGCTGCTTTAACAAAGTCTTCTTTGCCAACAGCGGCGCAGAGGCGAATGAAGGTGCTATCAAATTGGCTCGGAAATGGGGCAAGCTTCATAAGAATCATGCTTATGAAATCATCACCTTCAACCATGGCTTTCATGGCAGAACATTGGCCACGATGAGTGCTTCTGGTAAAGAAGGTTGGGACACGATGTTTGCACCTCAGGTGCCTGGTTTTCCAAAAGCAGAATTGAACGATATTGAATCCGTCAAAAAACTGATCAATGAAAAGACTGTGGCCATCATGCTTGAACCCGTTCAAGGTGAAGGTGGTGTGATTCCAGCCGATCATCAATTCATGCGTGATCTGCGCGAGCTCACCAAGCAGAACAAGATCTTGTTGATTGTTGATGAAGTGCAGGCTGGCTGCGGACGTACAGGCAAACTATTTGCCCATCAGCTATACAACATCAACCCCGACATCATGACCTTGGGCAAAGGCATTGGTGGTGGTGTGCCATTGGCAGCACTACTTGCCACGGACGAAGTGGCTTGCTTTGAACCAGGCGATCAAGGTGGTACTTATAACGGTAATCCATTGATGACTGCGGCTGGTTTTAGTGTGATCTCTCAATTATTGGCACCAGGATTTTTGGATGAAGTGCTGGCCAAGGGTCAGTATTTAAGAGAGCTATTACTGGATCTGAGCAAAGAGCTTGGTCTTGATGGTGAGCGTGGTGAAGGCCTATTAAGAGCCCTCAAGCTCAATCGTGACATCGGTCCTGAAATCGTTGAGCGTGCTCGTAATCTTGAGCCTATTGGTCTTTTATTGAACTCTCCACGCCCAAATTTAATTCGCTTCATGCCTGCACTGAATATCAGTCGGGAAGAATTAAAACAAATGGTTGATCTCTTAAGAGGCGTGATCAAGTCGATCAAGTAAAAGCTTTAAGGCGCTGTTAAAGACCCTTGGGCAATGGGAATGCCGTGTTCTCAACAATCCCCTCTAAGGGTCTAACACTCTTTGGTCCAAGCTCTTTGATGCGATCAATGATTGATTGAGCCAAGCTCTCTGGTGCAGACGCCCCCGCAGTCAAGCCAATTCTCTTCTTTCCTACAAACCACTCAGGCTTTAACTGACTGGGATGGTCCACCATGTAGGAAACAACTCCCAACTTTTCAGACAATTCCCTCAAACGATTGGAGTTAGAGCTATTAGGGCTTCCCACCACAATCACTAGATCAACTTGTGGGGCCATGAACTTCACCGCATCTTGACGATTTTGAGTGGCGTAGCAAATGTCTTGTTTTTTAGGCTGCTGAATATGTGGGTATTTCGCTTTTAGTGCGTCCACAATTTCTTTGGTCTCATCAACCGACAAGGTTGTTTGAGTGACATACGCAACAGGAGTGTCTGCCTTAATTGTCAAAGTTTGAACATCATGAATGCTCTCCACCAGATGAATGCCTTCCGGTGCCTGGCCCATGGTGCCTTCAACTTCAGGATGACCACGATGACCAATCATGATGATCGTCATGCCCTCTTTGCGCATTTTTATAACTTCAACGTGCACCTTCGTCACCAAAGGACAGGTCGCATCAAATATCTTCAAGCCTCGCTGCTCGGCCTCTTGGCGAACTGCCGGAGACACACCGTGCGCACTGAATATCAAAGTATTGCCAGCAGGAACCTCGTGAAGCTCATCAACAAAGATCGCGCCACGAGCCCTCAAGTCATTCACCACATAGGCGTTGTGAACGATTTCATGGCGCACGTAAATAGGCGCCCCAAACTTTGTCAAAGCCTGCTCAACAATAGTGATGGCACGGTCAACTCCTGCGCAAAACCCTCTGGGTTGAGCCAGCAAGATCTCGCCATCATGCTCCACTGCAGAAGTTGCTTGAACAGGCGTCGTCATTTAAAGAATCGCGATGATTTCCGCTTCGAACAAAATTGTTTTGCCAGACAAAGGATGATTAAAGTCAAAGGTTGCAGAATCGCCATCGATTGTCAAAAGCGTTCCAGAGTATGTCGCACCATTGGGGGCATTGAACTCAATCATGTCGCCAGGCAAATACTCTTCTTCAGGAGAGGAGTTTTCACGCAAAGTGGTCAAAGAAATAGTTCTGATCAAATCCGGATTCTTTTCACCAAACGCAGTTTCAGGGGCCATGGTGAAGGTTTTGCGCTCATTGAGGCGCATCCCAATCAAGGCTTGCTCCAGCGTGGGCGAGAATTGCCCAGTGCCCAACATCAGAGTGGCAGGCCTGTCCTCGAAAGTGTTCATGATGTCTCCACCCTCGGGCAAAGAAATCCTGTAGTTCAAGGTCAAGAACGAATTGGCGGTAACTTCGGCTCCGCTAGCCATATTAGATTCAGTCATGGCAACATTTTAACTAGCCCTGAGAAATCTGCGCAAACATCGATCAAAAATTGGCCAGAACAGTCTCGGCCACGAGAAAAACTGCTTTTGAATGGTCCAGGCTCCATGAATGATGCCGAGCTTCTCTCCATCATCCTTAGAACCGGTAACCAAGGAGAAAATTCCCTGAATTTGTCCCATAGGCTCATTCAGGAATTTGGCTCACTCTCATCCATCCTCACAGCAAGCTTCAAAGACTTTGAATCCTACAAAGGAATTGGTATCTCTAAATGGTCCCAGCTACAAGTCGTTCACGAGCTGGTGCAGCGAAGCTATAAAGAGAAGATCAAACAACAAAGTATTTTGACCTCTACTGATCTGGTCAAAAGCTATTTGATCGGCCTGATAGGCCAGAGGGAATACGAGGTCTTTGTTTGTCTTTATTTAGACATCCATTTAAGGCTGATTGATACCCATGAAATCTTCAGGGGCTCCATCTCGGAAACAGCCGTTCATATTCGAGAAATTGCCAAAGAATGTTTGCTGAGAAATGCCAGTAATTTGATCATTGCCCACAACCATCCCAGTGGGAGCTTAAAACCGAGTCAAGAGGACATTACTTTGACCATCATCTTGCATGAAGCCTTGCAACTGATTGAGGTGAACTTGCTAGACCACTGCATTGTGACAAAAAGAGGAGCCTCATCTTTTTTAGAGCATAAAATAATGCCTTTTAAAGATAGTAAACACTAACTTATAAGTCTATTTTGAGTGGAATTTGGGTCAAATCAGAGCCCTTTTTTAATCCAGTTCCGAATGCCTTTGAGTAAATAGTGGAATAGTTTCTCGCCACCTGCTACAATCTCTTTTTTTCGCAATTCAAGGAGTGTGTCATGGCAAAAGTATGCCAAGTCACCGGGAAAAAGCCGATGGTCGGCAACAATGTTTCCCATGCAAACAATAAGACAAAACGTCGCTTTTTGCCTAATCTGCAAAATCGTCGTTTTTGGGTTGAATCTGAAAACCGTTGGGTAAGCTTACGCATTACCAACGCCGGTCTTCGCATGATCGATAAAGTAGGCATCGACGCTGTATTGGTTGATTTGCGTACTCGCGGTGAAATCTAAGGAGCGGCAAAATGGCTAAAGGTGGACGCGAAAAAATCAAATTAGAATCGACTGCAGGTACTGGTCACTTCTACACAACGACTAAGAACAAACGTACCATGCCTGAGAAGATGGAGATCATGAAGTTTGATCCTAAAGCTCGCAAGCATGTGTCTTACAAAGAAACAAAGATCAAGTAATCTCTGGCTTAATTAACTTAAGCAGATCTTCTCGATCAAACAAAAAACCCGCTCTAGAGCGGGTTTTTTGTTGGGCATTTATTTGCCTTTTTGTTGGCCGTTTAGAACTACCTCAGCAGCTTTAAACGGTGTATCTGCGCAAACGTAAGGAGAACTCTTGCAAGCCTGCCATGCCACTTGTTTCGGCCTTGTGGCACCATTGTTGCAACTGAGTGATCAATTGCTCTTTGGTCACGTGAGAACGCTGCCAGAGACTTGCTAGATCGCGACGCATCTCAACCATCAACTTCACTGACTTATTCGTTGCCATGAGCCTCTCAAGGCTTGCAAGCTCAGCTTCTGTTAACTTGGCTTCATCTTTGTATAACCAAAGATGTTGATCACCAAATTGCGCAGCGAGTTCTTTCATGTGCGCAACTTCTGCATCAAAAGTTTGACGCAAAGTTTTTGAGTAACGCGCCATCACTTCATATCTGTTGGCAATCACGGCTTGCAAAGTCTTTTCTGAAGCTTGACCAAGCTCAGCCAATACTGGCTTAGGTGGCAGCTTTTTAACTTTTGCCAAACCAGCCATTTCTAATCCACGGATATAAACCCAACCAATATCAAGCTCGTACCATTTATTTGATAACTTTGCGCTGGTGGCATAAGTGTGATGATTGTTGTGCAACTCTTCGCCACCAATCAAAATACCCCAAGGCATCAAATTAGTAGAGGCGTCTTCACAATCGTAATTGCGATAGCCCCAGTAGTGACCCATGCCATTGATGATGCCGGCTGCAGTGATTGGGATCCACAACATTTGAACCGCCCAAACAGTGGCGCCCAATGCTCCAAAAAGAATCACATCAATGATCAACATCAATGCAACACCTTGCCATTGATATTTTGAGTAAAGATTTTTTTCCATCCAGTCATCAGGCGTACCGTGACCAAACTTCTCAATCGTTTCTTTGTTCTTTGCTTCTGCACGATATAGCTCAGCGCCTCTTGATAAGACGGTGCCAATACCCAATACTTGAGGACTATGAGGATCATCAACGGTTTCGCACTTAGCGTGATGCTTGCGGTGAATCGCAGCCCACTCTTTGGTGACCATACCGGTGGTTAACCACAACCAAAAACGGAAGAAATGAGAGGGAATAGCGTGCAACTCTAAAGCGCGGTGCGCCTGGCAACGATGCAAAAAGATTGTCACACTGGCAATGGTGATGTGAGTCAACAACAGTGTGATCAACAAAATCTGCCACCAAGACCAATTCAGGTAGCCATTAGCAATCCAATTCAACACAAAATCTCTAGTTTGTTCTAACCAAGCCATGCGGCCATCCTCTCGATATGCTTAAGAGTGATAGTTTATCAAGCTTTCAACTTTCCCACACAAGCTAGATTTAACAGATTTAATCTAAATCATGTTTTTTAGCTAATAAATCGAATTAGTTAGTGAAATTTAGCTACTTTTAGTTAAGTTGCGGCTTTTCGTTCCAAAATGGCGCCAAAAAACGCGTCTGTGCCATGAATGTGAGGAAATAACTGCCAGTAAGAGCTGTTTTGGGTGGTGCCAATCGGCAATTCACCCATCATTGGAAAGCTGTCCCTTAAGGCTTCTTTAGGATCTTTTAGCTCAAATTGAGGGTTATTGGCCAAAAAGGCCTCAACAACACCCTGATTTTCTTGATAAATCAAGCTGCAGGTCGCATACACCAAGCGACCACCTGGTTTTAGCAATCTGGCTGCTGAGCTCAGAATAGATAACTGTTTTTGCGTCAATTCAGCCACGCTTTGAGGGGACTGACGCCATTTGAGGTCAGGGTTGCGGCGCAAAGTGCCTAAGCCACTACAAGGCGCATCAACCAAGACTCGGTCAATCTTGCCAGCCAAACGCTTCACCTTGGCATCATTCTCATTGTCGATCCACACGGGATGAACGTTCGAAAGACCACTCTTTGCCAAACGTGGCTTTAAATTGGCCAAGCGCTTCTCTGAAACATCAAAAGCGTACAAACGGCCACTGGATTTCATCATGGCGCCCAAAGACAAGGTCTTACCGCCGGCTCCAGCGCAAAAATCCACCACCATCTCACCACGCTTGGGCTCTAAAAGCATGCTCAGTAGTTGGCTGCCCTCGTCTTGAACTTCAGCAAAACCATTTTTAAAAAATTCTTGGGTTTGAAGAGCAGGCTTACCTTTTAGTCTGACGCCATTTGGAGCGTAAGGGGTGGGTTCTGCCGCATAACGCCCACCAAGGTCATTTAAAACGCCCAGAAGATCTTCTCTTTGAGTTTTGATGGTGTTCACGCGCAAATCCAAAGAAGCCGCCTTGAGCATCGCCTCAGCGAGTGGCAAGCACTCATCCTTAGGAACAGATGAACCCAAAGCATTCCAGATCCACTCAGGCAAATTGACTCGAGTTAAAGGAGCCAAGGTATTTCTTTCAATGGTGCCAAAGCGCTGCAACCAATCGATTTCATTGGGGTGCACCACAAATGCCAAGTCGGCCAAGGCACTTTCAGAACGGTTGCCTGAACCCAAGCCACTTTCAATCATCGTGACCAACAGGGACAAGAGCGCCAAACGCCTGGCCAAGGGGCCAGCACCGCTCTCAGCAAATTGTGAGATTTCAGTTTTTCTGCGCAAGAATGCAAATGAGGCTTCGGCAATCAATGCCCGATCTCTATTGCCTAAACGGGGGTTAGCACGAAAGTATCTACTCACCACCATATCTGCTGGGTGAGCAAATTTCATTAATTCTGTGATGACGATGCCTAAATGCTCAACGTGTTGCGGAAGTGCTTTTGCCCGTGCTGCAATGGCTTTTTGATCAGTGGTCATTAATTATTTATCCGTAGAGGTGAGCATTTGAAGCTCAGGAGGGCTCACTAAAACTCGATTGTCGCTAATAGTTAAGCGATTATCAATGAACCAGCGCACAGCACGGGGATAAATAACATGCTCCTGCTTTAAAACTCTTTTAGCCAAAAGGTCTGGAGTGTCGCCCGGAAACACCGGAACGCTCGCCTGAATCACCATAGGGCCATGGTCTAGGGCCTCTGTCACAAAATGAACAGTGGCGCCATGTTCCTTCACACCAGCATCCAATGCCTGCTGATGGGTGGACAAACCTGGGAATAAAGGCAGCAAAGAAGGGTGGATATTTAACAAGCGCCCCTCGTAATGCTTCACAAAGCCCCCAGTCAAAATACGCATAAATCCAGCCAAAACCAGTAAATCAGGGGAATATGAATCGATTAACTTGATCAATTCAGCATCAAAACTGGCTCGGTCCTTGAACAGGGAGTGATCCAAAACCGCTGTCTGAATGCCATGAGACCTAGCAAAATCAAGGCCCTCAGCATTGGGCCGATTAGAAATAACGGCTGAAATTTTGGCCGGCCAAGCCTCTTTTTGAGCAGCATCAACAATGGCTTCCATATTGGTGCCACGGCCTGAAATAAGAATAACAATTGAAGTCATGCCCGCCAATATAATTCATACCTTAACGTGAAGGTAATTAGAGGCATCCCTCCCGCAACTGATTGGACCCCCTGCGCCCTGACCATCGGCAATTTTGATGGTGTGCATCGGGGGCATCAGGCATTGCTAAAAAAATTAGTGGCCAAGGCAAAATCTCTGCAAGTGCAATCGTGTGTGATGACGTTTGAACCGCACCCGATTGAATACTTTGCGCCTGAAAAAGCTCCCGCCAGAATTTTGGGCTTGAGAGATAAATTAGAAGCTTTGGCAGAAATCGGTATTGATCAAGTATTGGTGGTTCACTTCAATCAAGCATTTGCCAACTTAAGCCCCGAAGCCTTCGTTAAAGATATCTTGGTTGATGGCTTGCAAGTGAAGTCAATTTTGATTGGGGATGACTTCCACTATGGCGCAAAGCGTGCTGGTAATTTTTCTGATTTACAAACTGCTGGCAAACAATTTGGGTTCTCGGTGGAGAGCATGGAAACTTTGGTTGAAGACCAAGAAAGAATCTCCAGCTCAGCCATCAGGCTGGCGCTTCAGAACGGACAAATGGCTCGAGCTCAACAACT
>ERZ1022724.10-NODE-10-length-53385-cov-28.556197_pt1 | contig 53385 bp, 51 predicted proteins | sample MGYA00521091_ERZ1022724 | MGnify/ENA primary metagenome ERZ1022724 (study PRJEB33162, sample SAMN09537610) | freshwater metagenome | isolation source: freshwater | place: Canada:Alberta | collected 2017-07 | study: EMG produced TPA metagenomics assembly of the... | reverse complement strand
CCACTTTGATGATGAACAACTAGCAAGTCTGGGAGCTGACTATGACTCTTGATGAAAATCAGGGCTTTGAAAACACACTGCAAGAAGACAGCATCGAAGGTGCCATCGAAGCAATTCTGATGGTCACCGATGCACCAATCTCGCTAGTTGCCCTGGCAACTGCTTTGGAGATTCCTGTGAACCAGGTTCGCGATGCAGTTCACAAACTTCGCGAAGACTACGACGGTAAGGACGGGGTTAGCGCTCGAGGCTTCGAGCTTCGCGAGGTTGCCGGTGGTTGGAGAATCTACGTTCGCGAAAACTACGACTGGGCAGTAAAGATGTTTATCGCAAATGAAAACCCAACCAAGCTTTCACAAGCAGCTTTGGAAACACTTTCGGTGATTGCCTACAAACAACCAATTGCACGTGGTCAGATTGCGTCAATCCGAGGCGTAAACGTGGACTCAGTTGTTAGAACTTTGACCTCTAGGGGACTAGTCACTGAGCTCTACACCGACTCTGAAACCGGTGCGATTCACTACGGAACTACTTCTTTGCTTCTGGAGCAGTTGGGCATCAATTCGCTGGATCAGCTTCCTCCAATCAGCCCATACTTGCCAGATATAAACAGTGACTTTAATGAGCGATAAGCCTGAGGGGATAAGACTTCAGAAAGTCTTAGCTGCTGCAGGGGTCGCCTCTAGGCGCGTTTGCGAAGAGATGATTGTCGCTGGTGCCGTGAAGGTAAACGGCAAGGTGGTCACCGAGCTTGGTACTCGAATCAATCCAGATATCGACAAAGTTGTTGTTAAGGGAACCCCAATTCAGCTGGATGTCACCAAGGTGTATCTGATGCTCAATAAGCCATACGGAGTTGTCAGCAGTATGCAGGATGAGCATGGCAGACCTGATTTGAGTCAGTACGCGCTTGATTATGATCGCGTGTTCAATGTCGGACGACTTGATGCTGAAACTACAGGGCTTTTGCTACTGACAAACGATGGAGATTTGGCGCACAAACTTTTGCACCCATCGTTCGAGGTGACTAAGACCTATCAGGCAAAAGTTCACGGCCAGATAACTCAGCCGATTCTGAACAAGCTCATCGCAGGAGTGGAATTAGAGGACGGCCCTGCGAAGGCAGACAAGGCAAGGCTTCTTTCGGCCTCTGGAAATCACAGCCTGGTGGAAATTGAGCTGCACAGCGGCAAGAACAGAATCGTGCGTCGCATGTTCGAATCTGTTGGTTTTCCCGTTGTGGCACTGGTTCGAAGGCAGTTTGGACCCCTACACTTGGGGCACTTGAACATAGGTCATATCCGTCAGCTCAGTAAAATAGAGCTCGGTGTGCTTTTGAAAGCGGCAGACAAGAAGAGGCGATGAGATGGCAGTTCGAGCAATCAGGGGAGCGATCCAGCTAGATAGCGACGAGCGCGAGCACCTGCTCAAATCCACCGCTGAGCTTTTGTCAAAAGCGCTGCACGCCAATAACGTTGACAACTCTCAGTTGATTTCCATTCTGTTCACTGCAACCCCGGATGTGACCTCTGAGTTCCCAGCCCTTGCAGCAAGAGAGCTTGGACTTGGTGATGTGCCATTGATGTGCTTTGTAGAGATGAACGTTTCTGGAGCCATGCCGAGGGTTATTCGAGTTCTTATAAATGCAGATCTTGATATTCCCCGTAGCGAGGTCCAGCACATCTACCTGCGGGGCGCAACTGCTCTCCGTTTGGATTTGGCACAGTGAGCACAGCGCGCGTAGCTGGACCGGTAAAGATTGTAGGCTCTGGCCTAATTGGAACTTCCATTGGACTAGCCCTTACCCAAGCCGGCATCAAGGTACTTCTATCCGACAGCTCGCCAGCAGTCCAAGACCTAGCAGTTGATTTTGGAGCCGGTGAGAAATTCCAAGATGGCCAAAACCCATCTCTTGTGGTTGTCTGCGTTCCACCGGATGTAACGGCTTTGGTTATCAAGCAGGAACTAGAGCTTCACCCAGAAGCAACCGTGACTGATGTTGCAAGCGTTAAGGCAACCATTCTGGAAAAACTTGAGGCTACCTCTGCCGATCTTTCAAGGTATGTCGGTTCGCACCCTATGGCAGGGCGCGAGCAAGCTGGTGCCCTTGCCGGAAGAAGTGACATCTTTACTGGAAGACCTTGGGTGATTAGCCCAAACAAGCTCTCGGCAAAGTCGTCGATTGATCTAGTTGAAGCTTTAGCTCTTGATCTTGGTGCAACCTTGATTCACCTAAATCCAACCGATCACGACCGCGCTGTAGCCCTTGTTTCTCACGCACCTCAACTAGTGGCTTCTCTACTTGCTGCCAGGCTTTCAAACTCGCAAGCCAGTGACATTGCATTGGCAGGGCAAGGACTTAGAGACACCACACGTATCGCTGCATCAGATCCAAAGCTATGGATTCAAATTCTTGCCGCTAACAGTGAAGAGGTAGCAAAGGTAATTGAATCCCTAAAGGGTGATCTGGACCTAGTTCTTGATTCGCTGAAAGAAGTTGGAAAACCTGGATCGCTTGCTTCCTTGGGTAAGTTGCTGGAGGCGGGAAACTTGGGAGTTTCGCGCATTCCTGGTAAACATGGCCAATCAGCAACTCAATACGCAAAGGTCATCGTCATGATCGACGATAAGCCTGGTGAGCTTGCACGCCTTTTGACTGAAGTCGGTGAAGTCGGCATCAACCTAGAAGACCTAACGCTTGAGCACGCCACAGGAGCTGCCGTTGGACTTCCGGAGCTGTATGTCCTGCCCTCTGCAGAAAACAAGTTGATTTCGGAGCTGACTTCTCGCGGCTGGAAAATTGTCGGATGAGTGAAATTGTTGTTGCAGTTGATGGACCGGCGGGATCGGGTAAGTCGAGTGTCTCAAAGCAAGCAGCACTGCAGCTTGGGTTTGGCTACCTAGATACCGGTGCTGGTTATCGCGCACTTACCCTAACCGCACTAAAAAATCAGCTGGCTCTAGAAACCGTAGGAGATCTTCCGCTTGAATCAATCTTTCCTTATGCAATTTCAACCGACCCGACCAACTACTGGGTGAGAGTTGGCTTTGAGGATGTCACCGAAGGCATTCGATCAAAGGAAGTTGAGCTCAACGTCAGCAAGGTAGCCGCTCAGCCCAAGGTGCGCTCGTTTATGAGAAACCTCACTCGTTCAATAGCATCTGGATGCCAGATGCCTGGAATCATAGTAGAGGGGCGAGATATCACAACAGTAGTCCTGCCTGATGCTAAAACTCGGGTGCTGCTAACTGCCAGCGAAGAAGTTAGACTTGCAAGAAGAGCAGTTGATCTGCAGGCCGATGGTTCAATTTCGGCTCAGGTAAGCGATCGGGACAAGAAAGACTCCAAGGTAGTTGACTTTCTGAATCCAGCGCCCGGGGTAAAGCTGCTAGACACCACAGATCTTTCATTTGAAGGTTCCGTGGCTGCCCTGGTTGATCTAATCAACCACTAATCAAAGCTAGGGATCTATGGAGCACGAAGAGAACTTCGACGAGCAAGCGCGCGCTGACGTGCTGCGCGGCTCCCTTAGCGAATACGAATTAGACGAGGAAGACTTAGCGCTTCTCGATATCGAACTTGACGATAATGCCGTTCCTGGCTACCTGCCTGCTCTGCCAGTTCTGGCAATTGTTGGGCGTCCAAACGTTGGAAAGTCAGCCCTAGTTAACCGAATCCTAGGTCGTCGCGAAGCGGTAGTTGAAGATGTCCCAGGGGTAACCCGCGACCGAGTTTCATACAAAGCCGAATGGAACGGTCGTAAGTTCACCCTGGTTGACACCGGTGGTTGGGAACCAAATCCAAAAGGAATCGATGCAGCCGTGGCCGCTCAGGCCGAAGTTGCTGTTGAGTTATCTGATGCTGTTTTGTTTGTGGTGGATGCCATGGTTGGTCCAACCGCGAGCGATGAGCGAGTGGTCAAAATGCTTAGATCCTCAGGCAAGCCAGTAGTGCTGGTTGCCAACAAGATTGATGATGCAAGACAAGAGCCAGAAGCGGCCGCACTTTGGTCGCTGGGTCTTGGAGAGCCATTGCCAGTTTCTGCCGTTCACGGTCGGGGAGTAGCGGACATGTTGGATGTTGCTATGTCAAAGCTTCCAAGTGTTTCTACTGTTGCCCAGCAGGAGTTTGGTGGACCTAGAAGAGTCGCACTTATTGGCCGCCCGAATGTTGGTAAGTCCTCACTTCTAAACAAGGCAGCTGGAAGCATTAGAGCTGTTGTTAGCGAAATAGCTGGAACAACTCGTGACCCAGTGGATGAGCAAATTGAGCTCGGTGGAAAGATCTGGCGCTTTGTTGATACCGCCGGTATCAGGAGGCGTATCAAGCTAGCTCAAGGAGCGGACTTTTACGCATCCCTTCGAACAGCGGCAGCACTTGAGCGAACTGAAGTTGCGGTTATCTTGTTCGATGTCACGGAGCCAATCAGCGAAGGTGACATCAGAATTGTTGACCTAGCTTTGGAATCTGGCCGTGCTTTAGTTCTTGCTTTCAATAAGTGGGATCAGCTTGATGAGGAACGTAGGCGCTACCTCGAGCGAGAAATTGAGCAGGACCTAGCTCACGTGTCATGGGCCCCAAGAGTTAATATCTCGGCACTTACCGGAAGGCACTTAGAAAAGCTGGTGCCATCTTTAGAGGTAGCCCTGCACAGCTGGGACCTTCGAATTCCCACTGGAAAGCTCAACACCTTTATCCAGGAACTTGCCATGGAGTTTCCTCACCCGGTGCGAGGAGGAAAGCAGCCCCGAATCTTGTTCGCGACTCAGGCTTCGACCAGGCCTCCGAAGTTCATCCTTTTCACAACTGGTTTCTTAGATCCCCAGTACCGCAGGTTTATTGTTCGGCGCTTGCGTGAGAGCTTCGGCTTTGAGGGCACCCCGATCGAAGTATCGATGAGGGTCCGAGAAAAGCGCAAGCGTTAGGTAGGTCAAGCAAATGACCCTATCCACCATTGTCGAATCATCCTTGTGGATGATTCTCCCGCTCGGAGTGCTAGGCAGCTTGCTTCACTTCCTATTTGATTGGACCAAGCACAACAAATTTGTGGCCATTTTTTCTGCGGTGAACGAGAGCTACTGGGAACATATCAAGATTGCGATTTGGCCCGTCATCTTGGTTCAGGTAGCGCTATTTACCTTGGGCGGACACCAATTCCCAGCATTTATCCCCGCGGCAACAATTGCTTTGTATTCGATTCCGGTTTCCATGGTTGGTCTGGTTTTCACCTACAAGGCCTTAACTAAAAGAAACATTCTCTGGATAGACATCACTGTCTTTTTCATAACCATTGCTATTGCCCAGATCCTATTTGTGTTGATGCTAGAGCAGCTCGCGCCAACATCGGCGACAGTCGTCCTGGCAATAGTGTTCCTTGTTGGCTTGGTGACTGCCTTTTGTTTATTTACTCTGCGCCCACCAAAAGAACCAGACCCATTTATTGACCCAATCAATCAAAAGTATGGTCTTAGCGCCCATCCAGACATATAGAAGACATCGACCAAGTATTGCTGTGCTTAGTTAAACTCGAAGCCCTAATCCGCTCTAGAGCGCTCATCTATACTTAGGTCGTTCCAAACTATGTTCTGGGGCGACGGGCTATAGCGCAGCTTGGTAGCGCGCTTGACTGGGGGTCAAGAGGTCGTGGGTTCAAATCCCGCTAGCCCGACAAGGCGGCCAAGACATTAGCTTCAGCCAATCTCAAACCCAATAGACTCAACCCATGACCTCGGGTGCAAAAAATGGTTTCCTAAATGGTGAGATTGTTAACATCCCTAACCTTCTGAGCTTTCTTCGGATCGCTCTCGTTCCTGTGTTTCTTTGGCTTTTGCTCGAGGAGCTATTCCTAGCAGCCATCGTCATACTTGCAGTTGCGGGACTTACTGATTTTCTTGATGGCTACCTTGCCAGGAAGCTAGATCAAACCACCAAGCTTGGCAAAATGCTGGATCCAGTAGCTGATCGACTTTATATTTTTGCCACCTTGCTAGCCCTGTCGGCAACCGGGTATGTGCCGTGGTGGCTGGCTGGCCTTGTAATCCTGCGCGATGTACTGATGCTCATCTCGCTACCGATTCTGGCATCGGTTGGCTACAGATCCCTCCCGGTTCATTACCTTGGCAAGGCCAGTACCTTTGCTTTGCTGTATTCCTTCCCACTTCTTCTGATGGGCAAGATCTTCACCGAGGCGGCATTTATCATCACTCCGATGGCCTGGGCGTTTGCTCTGTGGGGAGTGGCTCTTTACTGGTGGTCTGGCTTTGTCTACCTCTGGCAGCTAGTTTTACTGATTAGAGAAGAGCGTTCGAAAACCACTAATGTAAATGTAAGCAAAAAGGGAGCGTGATGGAAGACAACCAAGGCAAGAATGAGGTCGAGTCCACCCTTCGCTTCAACTCCGAGTGGCTGACCGAAGAAAGCCAGAGCCTAAGCCCAGAGCACCAGGCCGCTGTTGACGCCCTGCCTGAAGGTCATGCCCTTTTGGTCGTTCGATCAGGACCTAAAGCCGGAGCAAGATTCCTTCTCGATAGCGATGTAACTACCGTAGGAAGACACCCAAACGCCGACATTTTTCTAGATGACGTAACGGTCTCGAGAAGGCACGCTGAATTCCATCGTCATGGCAATTCTTTCCAAGTTCAGGATTTGGCATCGTTGAATGGAACCTATTACGATGGGGTTCGGATTGAGAGTGCACTTCTAGAAGAAGGCGCTGAAGTCCAAATCGGTAAATTCCGACTTACGTTTTATTCTTCGAAAGCAGCGGGCAACAACTAATGGGTTCAGCGCAGAGCAACGTTAGGGCAATTTCCTCAAGTGGGAAACTGTTCACTATCGGTCAAGTGCTCAGCGTTCTAAACCCAGAGTTTCCAGATCTTTCACCCTCCAAGCTTCGTTTTCTAGAAGAGCAGGGCTTGATTGAGCCGCAGCGAACTCCAGCAGGTTACCGAAAGTTTTCTGAGCAGGATGTTCAGCGCACCAGAGTAATTCTGGAGCTTCAAAGAGATCAGTATCTTCCACTGCGCGTTATTCGCGAGTACCTAGAGCAGCTCGATTCCGGCAAGAGCCCAAATCTTCCTCAGGTGCAATCGTCTGTTTCAAAGCTGCAGCCAAAAAACCCAATCAAGCTAACCAAGGTTGCGCTAATGAGCGAAACTGGAATCAGCGCGGGTCTGCTTCAAGAAGCACAGACATTGAGCCTGATTGCCAAAGAGCCATTTGAGTCATCAGATATGGAAATTGCAAGAGCAATTGTTCATCTGCAGCGTTTTGGTATTTCACCAAGGCATCTGCGCGGACTCAAAGCCTCTGCGGAACGCGAAATTGGAATTATCGAAGGCGTTGTTGCACCAGTGCTAGGCAAGAACGAAGCCGCCAGCAAGTCAAGGGCTGCCCATTACGCCCAGGAAATCGAGAACCAGTTCGCAACTATCCGCGGAGAGCTAATCAAGTCGGTCATCTCCAAGATCGACCAATAGCAGCCCTTTAGCTACGCACCCGACACGCCGTAAATCAAGATTAACTGGTGTTGTTACCTCCAACGGGGGACAATTAGAGCCTTGAGGCCTACTTTCTAAGGGAGCGTGAAATGTCTGATAACTCAATTTTTGACGACGGCATGCTCTTTACCGACGGCCTAATTTCTCAGGATCCAAAAGTTGGCTATCGAGGCACAGCCGCTGCTGCTGCCAGCGGAATTAGCTATCGCCAACTTGATTACTGGGACAGAACTTCTTTGTTGCAGCCATCGGTTCGCTCAGCAACCGGTTCTGGTTCTCAAAGACTGTACGCATTCCGCGACATTTTGGTTCTAAAGCTCGTAAAGCGCCTTTTGGATACAGGTGTATCCCTTCAGCAGATCCGAATTGCAGTCGATCAGCTTCGCGCAGCGGGACTAAACGATCTTGCCCGTATCACTCTCATGAGCGATGGCGCCAGAGTTTACCTGTGCACTTCCGAAGACGAGGTCATCGACCTTCTTGGAAGAGGTCAGGGAGTATTTGGAATTGCTGTTGGCCGAGTTCTTCGTGAAGTAGAGGCTTCACTTGTGAACATCGCAACTTTGCACCTAGACGACATGGACGAGCTTGCAGCTAGACGGGCCAACAGAAAAGCTGTTTAGTCTTTAGTCGTCATCCAAGTTAAGTACTGCATCGAGGGATGAACCTCTTCTAATTCGCACTGCCTTAGTGGCTTTTTTATTCCGCTTTAGTGACCTTGAGCTGTGCTCAATAGCTGGGGCCTCAAAGACCTTGTCCAGAATCTGTTCAAAGTTTTGTGCAGTCTTGGATGCGATTTCTCCTGGCCAGCTGTGGATAGGTCTTGCCGCACCTTGTGCTTGTTGAACAGCGGAGTGTTCTTCGATTGCAACCGACAAAAGCCTTGGGCCAAACAGCTGTTCTAGTTCTGCGTAGCGAAACTGGTGTTCCTTGGATGCTGGAATGTATCGATTTACTAGAACACCAAGAGCCTGCAGGCGTCCGGCAGTTTGCTTACTGATTTCTGCAATCGCTCGAATTGCGCGGTCGGCTGCAAGTACGGAGAAAATAGATGGCTCGGCAACCACAAGAACTTTGTCGCTGGCGGTCCAGGCAAGTTGGGTTAGACCATTTAGCGATGGTGGGGTGTCAATGATCACTATGTCGTATTCGGTTTCGACTCGGCTAAGTGCTTCCTCGAGCCTCCAAAGGTCACGCTTTGTTGGGGTTGGGCTATCAAATTCAACTACCTTTGGGCTACCAGGAAGCAAGTCCATGACTCCACCTGACAAAGACTCCCAATCACTGACTACGATTGCCTTATGCACATTGGCGTGCTTGGGGAGTTTGAGAACCTCAGCACAAGTTGCCTTCAACTCACGGGTTGCTCCCAGTGCGGTGGTTGCATCAGACTGCGGATCCAGATCAACAACCAAAGTGCGAAGTCCTCTGTTCAAAGCAGCAGAAGCTAGCCCTAGGGCCACGGTGGTCTTACCGACCCCGCCCTTTAGAGAACTGACACTTAGTACATGCACCTAAATAGGCTACCTTTTTATTGGGCGTAGCTTTGAAGCGAAACTGCACTTTCAGGTAAGGAACTGATGTTTAACAAGATTCTTGTTGCAAACCGAGGTGAAATCGCTGTTCGCGCCTTTCGCGCTGCTTATGAGCTTGGCGCCCGCACGGTAGCTGTCTTTCCTTACGAGGATCGAAACTCCACTCACCGCCAGAAAGCTGATGAGGCTTATCAGATTGGTGAAGTCGGTCATCCGGTGCGTGCCTACTTGGATGTTTCGGAAATCATTCGAGTTGCCAAAGAATGTGGTGCAGATGCCATATATCCAGGTTATGGATTTTTATCCGAGAACCCCGAACTTGCCCAGGCAGCCAAAGAAAACGGCATCGCATTCATTGGACCTAAGTCAGAAGTACTCGAACTTGCTGGCAACAAGGTAAATGCAATTGCCGCTGCAGCTCGAGCAGGAGTTCCGGTACTCAAATCCTCAGACTCCTCAGCGGACGCGAAGGAACTAGTAAAGGCCTCTAAGGAAATTGGATTCCCGCTTTTTGTTAAGGCTGTTGCTGGCGGTGGCGGAAGAGGAATGCGTCGAGTTGCAAATGAATCTGATCTTGCGCAGGCTATCGCCGAGGCCTCTAAAGAAGCCGAGAGCGCCTTCGGAGACCCAAGGGTCTTTCTTGAGCAAGCAGTACTTAGACCTCGACACATTGAAGTTCAGATTTTGGCTGATGGTCAAGGAAACGTTGTTCATTTATTCGAGCGGGACTGCTCTGTGCAGCGTCGAAATCAAAAGGTTGTTGAGATTGCTCCAGCCCCAAATATCGACGAAGAGCTACGCCAGCGCCTTTACAAAGACGCGGTGAGCTTTGCCAAAGAGCTTGGCTACGAGAATGCCGGAACGGTCGAGTTCCTGGTCGATACCGTTGGCCCTAACAAGGGCAAGCACGTCTTTATTGAGATGAACCCGAGAATCCAGGTCGAACATACCGTCACCGAAGAAATCACGGATGTGGATCTGGTGCAGTCTCAGATGCGCATTGCTGCAGGGGAGACTTTGAAGGATCTTGGGCTTACCCAAGAGAGCATTACTATGCATGGCTTTGCCCTGCAGTGCCGAATAACTACTGAAGATCCAGCCGCAAACTTTAGGCCAGATACCGGCAAGATAACGACCTATCGCTCTCCCGGAGGAGCTGGTATTCGTCTAGATGGTGGGACAGTATCCACCGGGGCAGAGATCTCGCCGTACTTTGACTCAATGCTCGTGAAAATGATCTCTCGCGGAAGAAGCTTCGAGCAAGCAGTAATGCGAGCTCGCCGAGGATTAGCAGAGTTTCGCATCCGCGGAGTCTCAACCAATATTTCGTTTCTGCAGGCAGTACTTGCTAACGAGGAATTTGCCTTAGGCGATCTGAGCACCTCGTTTATTGACGAGCGCCCAGAGCTTTTTCTAACTCGTCCGTCGCAAGACCGAGGAACAAAGCTTTTGCAGTGGCTGGCAGAAACTACCGTAAACCAGCCAAACGGTCCACGGCTAAAATACGCAAACCCAGCCCTAAAGCTTCCAGATGTTGATCTAACCAAGCCAGCTCCGAGTGGTTCTAGGCAAAGACTCCTGGAGCTTGGTCCAGCAGGTTTTGCAAAAGCGTTGCGTGATCAAAAGCATGTTGCAATAACCGATACAACATTCAGAGACGCACACCAATCGCTGTTGGCAACCAGGGTACGAACTCGAGATCTAGTACAAGTAGCCCCTCACGTTGCAAGAATCACACCAGAACTTTTCTCTGTCGAGGCATGGGGAGGAGCAACCTACGACGTTGCACTTCGCTTTTTAGCAGAAGACCCTTGGGAGAGACTAGAAGCCCTTCGGGAAGCAATGCCAAATCTTTGCATCCAAATGTTGCTTCGTGGAAGAAACACAGTTGGCTACACGCCTTACCCAGAAGAAGTGACCAAAGCCTTTGTTCAAGAAGCAACTGCTAGCGGTGTTGACATTTTCCGCATCTTCGATGCCTTAAACGATGTTGAGCAGATGCGCCCTGCCATTCAAGCCGTATTGGACACTGGAACGGCTGTGGCTGAAGTTGGAATTTGCTACTCCGGAAACCTGCTTGATCCTAAAGAGGATCTCTACACACTTGATTATTATCTGGGCCTTGCTGAGAAGATTGTTGGTGCGGGAGCTCACATCATCGCCATTAAAGATATGGCTGGGCTACTTAGACCCGAGGCTGCCAGACAACTAGTTTCTGCACTTCGTGAGAGATTCGATTTACCGGTTCATCTGCACACTCACGACACCGCAGGTGGCCAGCTAGCAACACTTCTAGCAGCAATTGAAGCTGGCGTTGACGCGGTGGATGTGGCGAGTGCTCCCATGGCTGGCACCACTTCACAGCCTTCGGCTTCATCGCTTATTGCGGCACTAGCCAATACCAAACACGATGCCGGCATTGAACTTTCTGCTGTGACCAAACTTGAACCATACTTTGAAGCGGTCAGGAAGATCTACGCACCATTTGAGTCTGGACTTCCCGGTCCAACCGGCCGGGTGTACCAGCACGAGATTCCAGGTGGACAGCTATCTAACTTGCGCCAACAGGCGATCGCACTGGGCCTTGGCGACCAGTTTGAAAAAGTTGAGGACATGTATGCCGCAGCTAACCGCATACTCGGCCGACCTACAAAAGTAACTCCTTCTTCAAAGGTGGTCGGAGATCTTGCCTTGCATTTGGTTGCCGTTTCTGCTGACCCCGATGATTTTGAGAAGAACCCTCAAAACTACGATGTACCGGATTCAGTTGTTGGATTCATGGCGGGGGAGTTGGGGGATTTGCCAGGAGGCTGGCCAGAGCCATTTAGAACTAAGGTTTTGCAAGGACGCGATATAAAGTTCGGTATTGAACCTGTTTCCGAGCAAGATTTGGCGTTGTTACAGTCGAGTTCACTGGAGCGCCGCGCAACCTTGAACAGGCTTTTGTTCCCAGCTCCATATAAAGAGTTCAGCAAGATGCGCGAGAACTACGGCCGACTTGACCAAGTCGACACCATTGATTTTCTGTATGGGCTTGAGCAAGGCGTTGAGCACATGATCGAACTTTCCAAAGGTCTTCGCCTCTACATTGGCCTTGAGGCAATTGGAACCCCGGACGCCAAGGGCTTTAGAACTGTGATGACAACTCTCAACGGTCAGCTGCGTCCGGTAAATGTCAGAGACCGCAAGATCGTGAGCGATGTAGTGCTGGCCGAGAAAGCGGATAGCTCAAATCTTGGTCACGTAGCAGCTCCGTTCCAGGGAGTTGTGAGTCTCAAAACTGTAGTTGGAACGAAAGTTGAGCTAGGTCAAGCGGTTGCAAGCATCGAAGCTATGAAGATGGAAGCGACTATAACCGCAAGCATCTCCGGAGTGGTTAAAAGGCTGGCGATTTCAGGCACTCAGGCCTTAGAAGCCGGGGATCTAATCCTTGAAATAGAGGCCAACTAGCAGCAACTTCTCAACTGCTTTAGAATAGGCAAGTTGATTTCCCGGGGGCAAATTTAGGAGTTTTTCTTGGCAAAGAAAAAAGAGACACGCTTTGAAGAAGAGGGCACAGGGCTCGGCAAGAGCGCACCAGAGGTTAGCCCTACCGACTTCGATGCAGGTGCAAGCTCTGAGGCTTCGGTAGCTTCTGAGGAAATCGATCTTTCCCCAGCCACATCTTCTATTGCCGTGGTTGCCTCGACTGCAGCTGTGGTTGTAGCGGAGCCAGCCGCTAGTGAAGTAGAAACAACCAAGTCTCGCTATTCAAGAAGAGACAGCCTTCGTGGCGAAGTATTTGACGAGCCAGAACCAGCTGCCATGCTTACTGCCGATCGTCTACTTGACGATTCAGCAAAGTTCCGCCCAGCACCTGAGTCAGGCTGGAGAAAACTGGCTTATTACCTAACTCTCAAGCTCTGGAACCCAGGGGATTCTCCAAAGGTCAAAGCACGTAAAGCCATGGATGCTCGAATCGCAGCCGTTCTTGAAGGTGGAGCAAAGTTCATTCCAGTTCTAACCCGTAAGGGTGGAGTTGGAAAAACAACAATTTCCACTCTGCTTGGAATGGCAATGGCCCAGGTGCGTGAGGACCGCGTAATTGCAATCGACGCCAACCCAGACCGTGGAACCTTAGCCGAGCGGGTAAGTAAGTCGACCAGGTTTACAGTTCGCGATGTTGTGAACCGCGCGGCTGCAATTGATGGGTTTTCCGAATTTTCCAACATGGTTTCAAGAGATGAAACCAGACTTGATGTTCTGGCCTCGGATGCCGACCCAATGCTTTCAGAAGCCTTCAACGAGGGTGACTACAACGTAGTTGCTGACATGGCGGCACGCTATTACTCGATCGTGATTACTGACTGTGGTACTGGAATTGTGCACTCGGTTATGCGACCAACCCTGCAGCGAGCAAATTCAATCGTTATTGTTTCTGGTGGTTCGGTTGATGAGGCAAGACTGGCTTCTGAGACCCTGACTTGGCTTGAGGCAAACGGCTACGGAGAACTTGTTAGAAACTCCGTCGTAGCACTCAACACCGCCACCCAGGCAACACTTCTGGTCAAGCTAGATGAAATCGAGCAGCACTTTAGAACTCGTGTTCGTTCCGTGATTCGTATCCCTTACGATCCAGCTCTTGCCGCCGGATCTGTAATCAAGTTCAACGAACTGAAGAAGCCCACCAGAGATGCAGCACGTGAACTAGCAGCCGAGGTAATCGGTTCCATCGTCACTCCGCTGTAGCCAAAGATGGCGGTACGCGAGATCCGTTTATTCGGTGACCCAGTTCTAAAAACCGCGTCAGCGCCAGTTCTCGAAATCACCGATTCAATTCGATCTTTAATTACAGACCTAGAACAAACAACAGCCATAGTTGGGCGAGCAGGGGTGGCTGCCAATCAAATCGGAGTTAATCTTCGCGCCTTCGGCTATCACGTTGAAGGTGTTGTTGGGCACTTGATCAATCCTGAAATCCTCGAAAAATCTGGCGAGTTAGTTGAGCTTGACGAGGGTTGTCTGTCATTGCCTGATATTTGGAGTAAAACTCCTAGGTACTCCAAAGTTCTAATTCGAGGTCAGAAAATTACAGGTGAGATTGTTGAAATGCAAGCCGAAGGTTTGCTTGCCCAGGTTTTCCAGCACGAAGTTGATCACTTGGATGGACTTGTGTACTTAGACCGGCTAGATGCCCCAGCGCGCAAAGTTTGCATGGCAGCGCTTAGGGAAACCAGCTGGTTTATGCGGGACTAGTCCTGAATCTTCAAAGCTTCAGAGGTAGTTGGCGCTCCACCATAGATCTCATCAATCACAGGTGCGAAATCTCTGGTGACAACTTCGCGCTTGATCTTTAGCGATGGAGTGAGGTGTCCGGATTCTTCTGATAGCTCACTTTCAATAACAGCAAACTTCTTGATTCCCTCGGCATTGGAAACGGTGGCATTTACCTCGTCAATTTTTCGCTGCAGTTCAGCCAACACCACTGGGTTCTTAGCTGCCTGAGCAAGGCTCATGTCCGATTTCTGACCATTGTTTCCAAGCCACACCGGCAGCATTTCTGGATCCAAGGAAATCAGCACTGAAACAAACTGACGCTGATCACCAATAACCACTGCCTGTCCGATGATTGGGCTTGCGCGGAGTGGATCCTCGAGTGCTGTCGGGGCGACGTTTTTTCCGCCCGAGGTTACAATCAGTTCCTTCTTGCGACCGGTAATGGAGATAAAGCCTTCTTCATCCAGTTCGCCAATATCCCCAGTCCTAAACCAGCCATCCTGGATAGCAGCTTTAGTGGCCTCTGGATTTTTCCAGTAGCCACGCAGCACGTTGGATCCCTTTAGAAGAATCTCTCCGTCGTCGGCAATTTTTACTGCACAACCTGGAAGCACTCTTCCTACCTTGCCAATCTGAGCATCGCTTGGCCTGCCAATCATGGCCGGAGCTGATGTCTCGGTTAGCCCATATCCTTCGAGTACAACGAGCCCGATTGAACGGAAGAAGTGTCCAAGGCGATCTCCCAGGGGAGCTCCACCAGAAACTGCGTACTTAACATTTCCACCCATGGCTGCGCGAAGCTTCTTATAGACCAGAGCATCAAAGACTTTGTGCTGAAGTTTCAAAGCCAGTGACGGACCTTTCTTTGTGTCCTGTGCTCTGGAGTAGTCAATAGCGACCTGAACGGCCTTGCGGAAAATGTTGCCTTTGCCTCCAGCTTCAGCTTTTTGCTCGGCAGAGTTGTAGACCTTCTCAAACACCCTTGGCACAGCAAGCAGGAAGTGTGGCTTGAAGGACTGCATTCCCGCTGCCACGCTCTTAGTGTCTGGCTGGTGGCCAACACGGATTCCTCCGTAAACACAGAGGATAGAGATGAATCTTGCATAAACATGCGCAAGAGGAAGAAACAGCAAAGTTGCATTTCCTTCCTTCACAACTTCCGGAAGCTCAAGCTGGGAGTTTTTAGATAGGTCGACAAACCCGCGGTGAAGCAGCTCACAGCCTTTTGGCTTTCCAGTTGTTCCAGATGTGTAGATGATTGTTGCAAGATCGTCGAGGCCTCGAGAAGTCCGCGCTGTTTCTACCTGAGCTGGCGTAATCTCCTTGCCCATTCCGACCAGCTGAAACAGCGAGTCATCATCCAAGCGCCAGACTTGCTTCACTCGTGGGGTGTTGGATTTAATCTTTTCAAATCTGTCTTGGTGATCTTTCGTTTCTACGATCAGTGCAACCGCTTCCGAATCAGACAGCACCCATTCGATTTGGGCCGGGGCACTTGTTTCGTAGATTGGGACCGACACCGCTCCTGCAAACCAAAGAGCAAAGTCAACCAAGACCCATTCGTAACGGGTTCGGCTCATGATTCCAACGGCATCGCCGGGCTTTATGCCGGCAGCGATGAATCCGCGGGCTAGATCCTGAACTTGTTCGAGGAAAGCTTGGGCGCTCACATCGCGCCACACTCCAGGAGAGTCCTCCACACCGAAAAGTGCTATTGATGGGGTTTTCTTAACGCGCTGGACCAAAAGGTCTGTGATGTTCTCATGGCTTGGGGATTCAACCAGGCCTGGTAGCTCGTAGGATCTCATCTTTGACTCCGTTATCTCGAGATTTTCCACAACTATAGCCAAAAGCAACCCCGAGGGGGGCTTTTCGCCCCTTATAAAGAGTGCTATTGGCTTGGTAAACTGGAGACTTAGCTTATTTCTGCAGATTCCTGATAGGGCCCCTTAATGCACGCGGTTGGTATTGACATTGGTGGAACCAAAATCGCAGGAGCTTTAGTTGATGAATCAGGCAACATCCTCAAGGAACTTCGGGTTCCAAGTCCAATTGATGACTCGAATCAGATGATTGAGGCAATTGCATCGGTTATTGACCAACTGACAGAAAATGAAAAAGTGGTTGGGGTTGGAGTGGCTGCCGCAGGGTTTTTGAGCCTGGACCGCGAGATTATGTATCACGCCCCAAACATCGCGGCTTGGCGAAATGAGCCTTTGAAATCTCGTATCGAGAGTAAAACTAGGTTCCCAGTGCTTCTTGAAAACGACGCCAATGCTGCCGGTTGGGCCGAATTTCGATTCGGGGCTGGCAAGGATATCCAGAGCATGATCATGCTAACTATCGGAACCGGTGTTGGTGGAGCGATCATCTCTGAAGGAAGACTTCTCAAGGGAGGCTTTGGAATCGGCGCCGAGCTGGGGCACGTGATTTCAGTTCCAGAAGGAAGAGTTTGCGGTTGTGGGCTCAAGGGCTGCCTGGAAACCTATGCATCCGGAACTGCACTACTGCACGCTGCCCGAGCACTTGCCGCATCTGGGGATGCGAAAGGACAAAGGCTCAGTGAGCTAGCAGCTGCCGAGGGCGAACTAAGTGGCGAGATGGTCTACCAGGCAATCATGGAAAATGACCCCGGGGCCAACGAGCTGATTGTTGAGCTTGGGGAATACCTCGGTAGGGCAATCGGATCAGTATTTGTGCCGGTGCTAGATCCGGAAATTGCAGTTATTGGCGGGGGAGTCAGCGCCGTCGGAGAGAAGCTAATGAACCCAATTCGGGATGCTTTCGAGTCAACTCTTCCGGCCAAGGGTTTTCGCCCAGAACTCAAGGTTGTCAAAGCCAGTTTCTTGAACCAAGCTGGCCTGATTGGTGCTGCCGATCTAGCCAACCAAGCCTTCGCCTAAGGCAACTAACTAAACTAGGTGTTTTCACCTATCTACTAAAGGAGGGTTTCATGACGTACTTCATTCTGAAGACATTCGTGCTTGGCCCTCTTCTGCGCTTTATCTTTAGACCTTGGGTTCGCGGTGTAGAAAACGTGCCAACTAGTGGAGCAGCAATTTTGGCCAGCAACCACCTTTCTTTTTCGGACTCAATCTTTTTACCTCTACAGTGCCCGAGGCCGGTTGTATTCCTGGCAAAAAGTGAATACTTCACTGGCAAGGGCATAAAGGGCTGGCTAGTTAAGTGGTTCTTTAAATCCACCGGGCAGCTTCCAATTGACCGCTCGGGTGGAAAGGCTTCAGAAGCAGCCTTGAATACCGGACTGGGTGTTCTGGAACAGGGTCAGCTTTTGGGGATCTACCCGGAAGGAACCAGATCTCCTGATGGCAGGCTCTACCGTGGCCGCACCGGAATCGCTCGCATGGTTTTGGAAGCCAAGGTGCCTGTTATCCCGGTTGCGATGATTGATACCGAAAAGGTTCAGCCCATCGGAACAAGATTGCCAAGGGTGCGCCGAGTTGGAATTGTCTATGGAAAGCCATTGGATTTTTCAAGGTTTGATGGGATGGAAGGTGACCGCATTGTTTTGCGCGCGGTAACCGACGAGATTATGTATGAGCTCAAGAAAATTAGCGGCCAGGAGTACGTTGACCAGTACGCCTCAACAGTGAAGGAAAAGCGGGCTGCGCTCGCTAGGTAGAAAAACATGATCGAACCAAACATTAAAGCTGACCCCGCTGTACTCAAGGGTTTAGATAACTACCGAAACCTCCCTGCCGCTCAGCAACCAACTTGGACCGATGAGGCCAAACTTCAAGCTGCCCGTGAAGAGCTTGCAGTTTTGCCACCGCTAGTTTTTGCTGGTGAAGTAGACACTCTTCGCTCAAGGCTCGCTGCCGCTGCTGATGGAAAGGCTTTCTTACTTCAGGGCGGAGACTGCGCTGAGACATTCGCTGATGCTACTGCCGATCGAATCAGAAACCGAGTGAAGACAATTCTTCAGATGGCGGTTGTTTTGATGTACGGCGCATCTATGCCGGTTGTAAAAATGGGCCGCATGGCAGGACAGTTTGCGAAGCCCCGTTCCTCAGATACTGAAACTCGTGGCGACCAAACCCTACCTGCCTACAGAGGAGATGCTGTAAACGGCTACGACTTCACTCCAGAATCTCGAGCAACTGATCCAAACCGTATGGTGCGCGCGTACCACACCTCAGCTTCGACATTGAATCTAATTAGAGCCTTTACAACAGGTGGCTTTGCTGATCTTCGCTCTGTGCACGATTGGAACAAGGGATTCACAGATAACCCTGCCAACGTGCGCTACGAACAGTTGGCAGCAGAAATTGATCGAGCCATCAGATTCATGGATGCTTGCGGCGCGGACTTTGACGCATTGAAGGCAACCGAGTTTTATGTTTCCCACGAGGCATTGCTGTTTGATTACGAGAGGCCGATGACCCGTATTGATTCTCGAACTGGCAACCCTTACGCCACTAGCGGGCACTTCCTTTGGGTGGGAGAGCGCACCAGGCAACTGGATGGCGCTCACGTTGACTACATGTCACGAATTAGAAACCCAATTGGGGTAAAGCTAGGCCCAAGCACCGAAGTTTCAGATGTCATGGCCTTGATTGAGAAACTAGATCCAAACCGTGAACCGGGCAGATTGACATTCATTACCCGCATGGGCGCCAGTCAAATTCGCGAGAAGCTTCCAAAGCTTGTCGAAGCAGTCAAGGCAAGTGACGCGAAGCCGCTTTGGATTACCGACCCGATGCACGGAAACGGTATCACCACCAAGAACGGATACAAGTCAAGAAGATTTGACGATGTAATGGACGAGGTTGCAGGCTTTTTTGAAGTACACCGCGCTGCTGGAACATTCCCTGGAGGAATCCACATCGAACTAACTGGCGACGACGTTGCCGAATGCTTGGGTGGATCAGAGATGATCGATGAGAAGACCCTGGAATCTCGTTACGAGTCACTGTGCGATCCAAGACTGAATCACATGCAGTCTCTTGAACTTGCCTTCTTGGTTTCGGAAGCTCTGGCTAAGCGCTAGCGAGAAATAATCGTCACGCTGTCGCCGACTCGTATCTCTGATCCGGCTTCTGGAGTTTGACGCTTTACCTTGGCTATTCCAAAATTGCTCGAGAGTTGATTGGTGTCAACGACAACCAAGAGCCCAAGATTCTCAAGTAGGGTTTTGGCCGCTGCGATGGTTTCACCAACAGTGTTTGGCATGATCACAATTTCCGGTCCTTTAGAAATCTCCAGAATAGCTTTGCCATTTTCTGGAAGCGGATCTTCAGCCAGCACTAATCCCACGGCTTGTCCCTGAGGTATTTGGTTGTTGAAAACCTCAACTTCTTCGATTTCGATTGCAACTTGAGCAAGCAAAGCTCTAGCTTGTTCAGCATCTAGCCCTGAAACTTCAGGCAAAGGCCCAAGGCTGATAAGAACATCCAGCACACTGCCTTGGTTCAAGATTGTTCCAACCGGCGCGGATAGCCCAAGGACCTGGCCTTTTGGTTCATCACCAAAGAAGTTCTTACTTGATCCGACCACAAATCCCGAATCAGTCAACAGCTTCTTGGCTTCCTCAGCGCTTAGCCCGGAAACTTCTGGAACCCGCAGCTGTTTTGGTCCAAGAGAGATGTAGACCTTGACAACCGAGTTTTTGAATATCCTGGCTCCGGCAGCTGGATCTGTTCTGCTGACAAATCCTTCAGGAACAGAGCCGCTGTTTTCTTGATCTTGCTCAATAACCACACCCAATGGCTCAAGTGCTTCAATTGCTTGTTCGACCGAGCGTCCAGTTAGATCTGGAATGGCGGCAAGGCCTCCAGGGCCGGAAGAAAACCACCAGCCCGAGCCTGCTCCACCAAAGAGGGCAAAAACTGTAAACACGCTTAGCCAAAATCTTGAGCGCTTGTTGGATTTTTCCAACTTTGTGGCGATTCCAGAAGAGGATGCGAACTCTTCGATATTTGCAACATCCAAAACTTCGGTGGCACCCGCTGGTGCTACAAACTCTTGGTTTAGATTGATGCGTGCAGTTTTATCAATCTGGGAAAGCGTGGTGGTCAGCCCGCGGGAAAGGTCCGCACGGGCCCGTGCGATAACTGGCAGAAGTGCAACGGCCGAGGCCGGACGGTCACTTGGATTTCTTGCAGTTGACCAAAGCACAATTTCATCAAGAAGTTCTGGAATACCTGGCTTGATCGAAGAAGGAGCCGGAATGTTTTCGTTTGCGTGTTGGTAAGCAACCTGAACGGCTTGCTCGCCCTGGTAAGGCTGCTTGCCGGTTAGCATCTCGAAGATCATTACTCCAAGCGAGTAAATATCACTGCGGGCATCGGCCTGTCCTCTAAGAACTAGCTCAGGGGAGAGGTAGGCCACAGTTCCAACAATGGAGCCAGTTTGTGTGTGCTCAGAGATTTCACGAGCTAGGCCAAAATCACCGAGCTTTACTTTTCCGCCATCCGATAAGAAAACATTTTCTGGCTTTAGGTCGCGGTGCAAGATCCCGGCGGCGTGTGCCGCGGCCAAGCCTTCCGTTAGTGGCTCAATAATCTCCAGGGCCTTGCTGGAATCCAACGCACCAAAATCGTTCATGGCATCGCGCAGGGTAATACCTGGCACGTATTCCATTACCAAGAAGATGACATCCCCGTCGGCTCCTTGGTCAAATACGTTCACCAGGTTTGGGTGAGAAAGCTGCGCAGCCATTTTGGCTTCTCTTTGGAACTTGTCGACAAACGACTTATCTTTAGCCAGGTGGGGATGGATAACCTTTAGGGCAACCTTTCGTTCCAGGACTTGATCGTTAGCTAGATACACACTGGCCATGCCACCGGATGCCACCAGGGAAATAACGAGGTAGCGATTTGCGATTAACTGCCCGGAAAGATTAGCCATTGTTGTTATCGGATTCGATTTGATCAAACCAACTCCAGGCTGACAGCTCCCATTTTTGGTAGGCGTCTGGGAAGGCCGAAATCTGAACCGCCTGAGCGGCTTTGGCTAGGGTCATAGTTGACCAGTTTTTGATATCTAGCAACCCGCGAATCTTTCCAGCGTTTGGGCCTCTCGGTCCTCCATAGAAAGCTCTTGCCGAATAGACCGGATCCATAATCTCGGCGATTGTTCCCCAACCCTGGGATGTTCTTTGCTGGAACAAGCCAACTGAATCTCGATCGCCATAGTCAATGTTCTTCAGGCTAGATTCCTGCATTGCTGTTGCTAGGGCAATCACAATTCCATAATCGCTGACGCCAAGTTGCTTACCAACTCGGTAAATAACTTCGGCATTTTGTCGCATTTCCGCGGACAGTTTTGTCAACGAGGGGCAGTTTTTGATTTCGTGAACTCCTGGAATGGTGAGTCTTTGCCCAACGTATATGGTGCTGGACCAACTCAGTGAGTTGGAGCTTAGAACTGACTGAGTCGAGACCCCGTAGACAGCAGCAATTCGACTGATGGTTTCGCCGGCTTTAACCGTGTGAAAGCCATGAATCGTGCAGGCACCGGTTGGACGCATTGGGTCAAGGCTAGAAACTTCATCACTGAGAGTACTTGCCGATCGAGCCGGAGTTGGCACTTTACGCACAGGCGCTTTAGCAACTGGTGCAGTTGGTTTCAGAGAGAGAACCTGACCCACGTAGATAATTGACGATCTAGAAAGTCCGTTGTATTCGCGCAAAGTGCTCAAACTTAGGGAAAACTTCTTAGCTACTGACTCAAGCGAATCCCCAGCAATCACCTGGTAGCTATCTGGGGCATTTAGCGGCGGCTGCGAAGCAGGCAAAACCTTGGCTACCCGCAGCACTTGTCCTGGATAAATCAGAGTCGAGGAATTGATTCTGTTTATTGCAGTTAGCTCACTAAGGCTTAGCCCGTGGCGACCGGCAATAGCCGAAAGGGTATCTCCAGGTTTTACTCGATAGCTTTCAACGGAAGTATCAGGTGTCTTGGTTCCAGAGAGCTTCAGTACCTGTCCTACCCGAATTAGAGATTTTGGCCCAAGGTTGTTAAGTTTTGCAATTGAAGTTACAGAAAGCCCAAATCGTTTTGCAATTTGGGAGACCGTATCTCCAGATTTGACTCGATAAGTGGTTGGTCTGGTGGCCGGAGCAACCGTTGGAATCGCTGCCGTGACTTCTTGGGCAGGAGCGGGTGCTACCTGGGAGGCGGCATCAGCAGTTTTTTGAATCTCAGAGGTTTCGGTTGAGGTTGCTGGCAAATCGGCAAAAACCGGAGAGGCGGCTGCCAATGGTACGGACAGGAAAGCCAACTTCTTTGGCAGGCTTGACTTATCGTTTCGGTCCATGGGCACATTCAAGCTTCACACAGCCCAATCGGTTATTCCCTGAACCCCGCGGGTGTGGCAGGCTTAGAGGGTGAATGATTCCACCGATAGCGTTACCAACTGGCTAAGCATTCTCGAGGCTGCCGAAGCGCTCGGGATACCAAAAGGCAAGGTCAATCGCCTGCTCGAGGAATACAGCCTGGTGGCCGTGAAAAAAGACGGCCAACTGATGATCCCGGCTGAGCTGATTGTTGATGGCGAACCACTTGCGCCGCTTCGCGGAACCATTATTTTGCTTCTTGATTCCGGCTACAGCATCGAAGAATCGGTTCAGTGGCTTTACACACACTCGGATGTATTAGGGCAGACCCCACTGCAGTCATTACTTGAGGGCAAGAAAGCGCCTGTTAGACGCTTAGCCCAAATGATTGATCTCTAAACCCAAGAGCCTAAGCCTGGCGGTTGATTACCTTTTCGGCCATTGACTTCAAATGCGCCATTGCCTGGGGCTCAAGTGTGATTCGATTCAAGGCAGCCATAGCTTGATTGGCCAGTTCGGAAATTGTTCGCTCGACTTTTTCTAGGGCTCCTGAGCCAATAATGGTTTGCTGCAAGAATCCAACTTGTTCGTTGGTTAGTTCGCGCGAGGAAAGCATTTCATCAAAGAGCTTTCCAACTGAATTTGAAAGCGATGCGCGGGTATAGCCAACCAGAACTGTGCGCTTTCCTTCCCTTAGGTCATCTCCTGCAGGCTTGCCTGTGATAGCAGGGTCTCCGAAGACACCGAGCACATCATCTCTAAGCTGGAAGGCCATTCCTAGCGGAACACCGAATTCTGACACTTGGCGAAGTTGGTCTGGGTTGGCACCTGCGAAGGCTGCTCCAATAAGCAGAGGGGCCTCGATCGAGTACTTGGCGCTCTTGTACAAAATCACGTTGTTGGCTCGGCCCACGGCATCTTCAACGGGTCTAGTGATTGCAGAATTTTCCTCGACGATGTCCAGGTATTGGCCAGCCATTACCTCCACGCGCATTCTAGAAAACTCATCTCTACAAGCTGCCGAAACTTCAGCGCTTGGCGCATTCAGCAGGGCTGTACCAAAGATCTCGCTGCTCCAACCCAGCATTAGATCTCCAACTAGGACCGAACCTGCAACTCCGAAGCGTTCATCAGATCCTGCCCAGCCAGAAGACGAATGAAGAGATTCAAATCTCTTGTGAACGGCAGGTTTGCCGCGTCTGGTATCAGACTGATCTAGGAGATCATCGTGAACTAGGGCTGCGGCATGAAACATCTCGAGCGAGGCGGCGATGCCCACCATGGCCTCAGCCGACAAAGCTTTCTGGGCCGAGGACTGAGAGGGCGAAACGGGAAGGTGGCCAACCCAGGACCAGTAGCAAAAGAGGGCGCGAAAACGCTTTCCACCCTCCAGCAGAGACTGGGTGTAATCAACCAGTGGAGAAAGATCATCTGAAATGGCCGAAAAATCCTGGCGCTGGGTGGAACAAAACTCATCTAGATGCTCTTGGACAAGTTTGAGTAGGGTTTCGGATTCATTCACAGCAATAGCCTAACTAGCCATATCGCAATAGACTGAATAGAACAAGGCATGCTAGATCAAGTACTTGGAGGAGATCATGGGTCTATCGGAGCGTGAACAAAAGCTTCTTGAGGAGCTTGAGCGCGGACTCATGGAAGGCGACAGCGGCTTTGCCGCTAAGGCCGAAAGAGTGGGCAACCCGGCCGGAAGAATGATCGCAGGTGCCCTGCTGGCCATTATCGGTCTTGGCGTTCTAGTAACCGGTGTCTTTATCCAGTTCGCAGCCATTGGAGTTGTGGGCTTTTTGGTCATGCTTGGCGGTCTAGTGCTTGCCACCTCGAATCTTCAGCTTCCAGAAATGCCAGCTGGCTTCTCCAAGCCTGGATCAGGCCAGTCAGGGCCGGGTAGTAACTTCTTCGAAGACCGTTGGGATAAGCGCCAGGGCGGCCAGTAGCCCCTAAAAACCTGAAAAAGACCCCCTTTTGGGGGTCTTTTTGCGTTACAAATCCAACACGCCCAGTGGAGGAAATTATGGTTAAATTTGACCAAAGTGGGTAAAAGTGGTGTATAGTGGAGGAAATCGGCGCAGCCGCCAATTTCTCGGGGAAGGGGAATCAGATGCTGCTAGGCACTCATGCCCCCAAGCTGGACGAGAAGGGCCGCGTTATTCTTCCGGCCAAGTTCCGCGAAGAGCTTTCTGCCGGAGTCGTTCTTACTCGTGGCCAGGACCGTTGTTTGTATGTTTTTTCCACCAAGGAGTTCGAAGCGGTCAACGAGACCATTCGCCAAGCTCCAATCACCAGCAAGCAAGCCCGTGACTACCTAAGAATCTTTCTTTCCGGCGCATCGGATGAGATCCCTGACAAGCAGGGGCGTGTGACCATTCCGCCAACCCTTCGTAGCTACGCGGGTTTGGGTAAAGAGCTTGTTGTTATCGGCGTTGGCTCAAGGGCCGAAATTTGGGATTCTGCTGCCTGGAGTGACTACCTGGCTAAGCAAGAAAATGGCTTCTCGGAGATTTCCGAGGAGGTGGTTCCAGGTCTTTTCTAACCTCGGCTCCCTGATTGAGCTTTGACACTCTTCCCCGATGTCAAAAAGATCAGGAAGCCGGGGGACCTGTACACCGATGAACACAGTAAACCTCGACTCAATTCACGAACCAGTAATGCTAGATCGCACCCTAGAGCTTCTGGGACCTGCACTAACTGGCGTTCGCGCTGTCTTAGTTGATTGCACACTTGGACTTGGAGGGCACTCCGAGGCTTTTCTCAAAACTTTTCAGAACCTCACAGTTATCGGCATCGACCGTGACCAGAGCGCACTAACCCTCGCAGCCAAGCGCCTTGCGCCTTTTGGCGAGCGAGTGAAGTTTTTTCACGGTACCTATGACCAAATCGCCGAAGCCATCAAGGTCAATGGATACACCGAGGTTGCAGCAATCTTGATGGATCTTGGCGTTAGTTCAATGCAGATTGATAATGCAGACCGAGGCTTTGCCTACAGCTTTGATGCCCCGCTGGATATGCGAATGGATACCGATTCCGGCATCACGGCTGCCGAGCTGATTGCAACCGCATCCGAAGCCGAACTAACAAGAATCTTCCGCGAGTACGGCGAAGAGCGCTTCGCGGCCAAGATCGCCGGTGAATTGGTATCGCTCAGGGCAAAAAGCCCAATCGTTTCTTCCAAGCAGCTGGCCTCAATCATCAGCAGCGTGGTGCCATTTATCCCAGGTAAATCCTCCGGGCATCCAGCTAAGCGAGTGTTCCAGGCGCTTCGCATCGCAGTCAACGAAGAGCTTGAGATTCTGGAAAATGCTGTTCCGGCAGCTATCGATGCCCTGGCTGTTGGAGGGCGCCTTCTGGTTCTTAGCTATCACTCACTTGAGGACCGGATTGTGAAGCAGGCCATTGTTTCGGCTTCAACTTCGTCTGCACCAGTTGAGCTTCCATTCGAACTTCCGGAGCACGCTCCGGTTCTAAAGCTTGTGGTCAAAGGAGCCGAAAAGGCCAGCCTCGAGGAAATCGCTAGCAACCCAAGGTCAGCATCGGTGCGACTTAGAGCTGCTGAAAAGACAAGGAAAGTGGCATGAAGACTCTGAATCGGACCAGGGCACGAGGCCCAGTAGTGATGATTATCGTGATGGGCTTTTTGGCCATCTCAATGCTTCATCTGCTTCTTACCATCATGACTTCCCAGTCGGTCTACGAACTTTCTGATCTAAAGCGCGAGAAGCGTGAATTAGACACCACCTCACAAATAATTGCTGAGGAAGTTGCCTCACTGTCTTCTCAGCAGAATCTTTTGAACACCGCAGCAAAACTTGGAATGGTTGCAAACTCAAACCCAGTTTTTCTAAAACTTGAAGACCAGAGCGTTCTGGGTAAGCCAAAACCAGCTCTTGGCACAGCCAGTCAATCCCTGAATCTAGTGGCCAACTCGGCGATGATAGATACCAAGCCAGCTAAGCAGCAAGCAGCGCCGGCAAGCCAGGCGCAACCGCAGCCGCTACCTCAGGTAGCTAGCGTGAGTGCCATCCCAGCTTCGCCAACAAGGTAGTCCCCGAAAGGTCTTGTCACATGAATCACGCGGGGCCAGTTAGCGCAAGACGACTGAGGCTACTGGTCACACTCTCAGTGATTTTGGTTTTCGTTTTTCTCATTCGCTTGATTGACTTTCAGATTGTCCGCGCGGAATCCATTAACGCTGAGTCCTACGAAAAGCGCGCTGTTGCAAGAACTGTTCCCGCAGTTCGAGGTGACATCTTGGACGCAAACGGAAACATTCTTGCAACAACCGTCTACCGATATGACATAAACGCAGCCCCAGCAATTGTTAGGCCGGTAGAGCGAAAGATTGACGGAATTGATCAAGTTGTCAGCGTCGAGTCGGTTGCTGCTGAGCTTGCGAGGATTCTCGAGATAGATGTTGCTGAATTACTGCCAAAGCTGATTGGAACCTCCCACTACGTCAATCTCAAAAAGCGCGTTGACGCTGAAACTCACAGGCAGATAGTTGAGCTGGAGATACCTTGGATCTTCGCTGACCCGCACCACGATCGCCTATATCCAAACGGTGCGGTGGCCGGAAACTTGACGGGATTTGTGGGCACCGACGGAGTGGCTCTGGCCGGAATTGAGAGACAGTTCAACGCTTGCCTTGCTGGAGTCGATGGCAAAGAGACTTTCGAAAAAGGTGTCGATGGAATCAAGATTCCATCTAGCACCGTGGTTCTTCAGGAAGCTAAACCTGGTCGCAATGTGATTTTGACCATCGATGCCGATTTGCAGTATCAAGCGCAGCAAGTCTTAGCTTCTGAAGTAAGAAGACTAAATGCCGACTGGGCAACCGCGGTAGTTATCGAAGTTGAGACTGGACGAATCGTACTGGCAGCTGAGGCGCCAAGTGTTGATCCAAACGATCCAGGAAAATCTCCTGAAGCAGAACGCGGGGCCAGAGTATTCCAGTTTGCTTTCGAGCCAGGCTCGACAATGAAGGCGATCACTGCAGCTACCGCAATTGATACCGGTTATGGCACAGTAAACACTCGCGTTAGAGCACCAGATTCGATGAGAGTTTTTGATCATGTCATCAACGACAGCTACTCGCATCCACCAACAAACTGGACCATGACAGGCGTGCTGCGCTTTTCCTCGAACGTTGGAACCATCAAATTTGCAGAAAAAATTCCGGCAAAAACTAGATACGAATACATGGAGGCTTTTGGTTTTGGTAAACCAACTGCTGTTGCATTCGAGGGTGAAACTCGAGGAGTGCTAAATCATCACTCTGAATGGGATGGTGTGACCAACTACACCACGATGTTTGGGCAAGCGCTTTCAGTTTCGCCAGTACAGATGGCTTCGGCTTATCAGACACTGGCCAACGAGGGCGTAAGACTGAATCCGATTTTGGTTGCTGGCTGTCAGGATGCAGATGGCAATCTAACTGCGGTTCCAAAATCTGATCCGACTCAAGTGGTATCTCCAAGTACCGCCAACGATGTGATGTACATGATGGAAAAAATCGTAGAGCAGGGTGGAATCGGCCAAGCTACAGCAGTTGCGGGATATCGCTCAGCTGGAAAAACGGGAACTGCTGAGATTAAGGAAGGCAGTGGTTACGGCCAGTACTACGCAGCTTCTTTCTACGGCATGGCTCCGGTAGATAACCCCAAGTATGCGATGGGAGTAATGATCTACAAACCAAAGAAGGTTTGGACCAACTCCATGGCGGCGGCTGCTGGATACCAAAAAATTCTTTCCCAAGTTTTGCTTGCTAATCGTGTACCTCCATCCACTGGCACATCTCCGGATCTACCGACCGATTGGAAATAGATGGTCGAGCAATCCATCCCTCCAATTCTTCGACCGGATCATCCCAATCAGGTGCGCCTGAGCGCCCTTGCAAACGAGCTGGGGGTTGAATTTGCCGCCGGCACAGAAGATGTAGTCCTTACCGGTGTTTCCATGAATACCTCCGATGTACGAAGAGGCGATATCTTTTTTGCGATGCCCGGCTTCAAAACGCACGGAGCGAAATTTGCCTCCCAGGCAATAGCCGAAGGTGCGGTTGCTATTGCTACAGACACCGAAGGACTAGCCATTTTGGGTTCTATTGCAGTGCCCGTGATTACCGTCGAGAATCCTCGACTTCGACTCGGAGAAGCAGCAAGGTTTGTTTATGGCAATTCACTTGATGAGATGCCTCTGATGTATGGAGTCACCGGAACAAACGGAAAGACTTCAACAGTTCACTTTTTATCTGCCATCTTTAGGCAGATAGGGGCCGTTCCGGGGATGAGTTCGAGTGTTGAGCGTCACATAGCCGATGACATCATCATCTCAAGGCTTACTTCTCCAGAGGCGCCAGAATCCCATGCTTTGATCGCTCGAATGCGAGAGCACAACGTGACCGATGTTGGCTGGGAAGTATCAGCACAAGCCCTCAGGCAACACCGAGTTGACGGAATCTACTTCGACGTGGTCGCCTTTACAAACCTGAGCCACGATCACTTTGACGAGTTTGACAGCTACGAGCAGTACCTAGCATCGAAGATGCCGCTTTTTCACAAAACCCGTGCAGGTAAGGGAGTCGTATGTTTAGACACCGAGTACGGTCAGACCTTTTTGGAAGCCAGTGAAATTCCTTGCGTCACCATCACGCTCAGAGAAGATGTTCAGTCGGACTGGAAAGTGAAAGTTACCGACGAAGGCGTCGGCCTCACAGCTTTTGATCTAACGGGTCCTAACGGCGAAAAGATTTCGACTTCGGTACCAATTATTGGCGACTACATGGCATCTAACGCAGGTGTTGCAATTTTGATGGCGATTCAAGCAGGTCACGACTGGAAGAAACTCGCAGCTGATCTCAAAGCTGGAATTAAGGCACCAATTGCAGGTCGCGGTGACAACGTTGCACCTGCTGGTGCACCAAGTGTTTATGTGGATTTTGGCCACACTCCAGACTCGATTGAAATGACAATCAAGGCCGCTCGTAAAGTCACAACAGGAAAGTTGATCGTTGTGGTTGGGCTCGACGGCGATCGCGACAAGATCAAACGCCCAATGATCGGTGCTATTTGTGCTCGGTTAAGCGATGCGATGATTGTGACCGATCACAATCCAAGGTTTGAGGATCCGGCAATCATTCGGCAAATGATTTATGACGGAGCGGTATCCGAGCGACCAGACCATGACATAAGAAACCTTGAAGGACCAGAACGCGCAATAAGAATTGCTGTTTCCATGGTCACATCGGGGGACACCATTATCTGGTTTGGACCGGGACATCAGGAACACCGCGACATCATGGGAGTGCGGACCAAGTACTCCGGTCGCGCCCAAGCCAAAGCTGCACTAGCCGAAGCTGGTTGGAAATGATTAACGTCAGTGCAAATCAGCTGGCAACCATTTTGAACGGTCAGCTAGAAGGAGACGGTGGAGTTAGCGTCACAGGCAGTGCGGAAACGGATTCTCGATTAGTAGCTGCTGGAAGTATCTTTTTTGCAAAACCTGGAGATCAGGCCGACGGACACGATTTCGTCGAGGACGCTAAATCACGCGGTGCGGTGGTTGCCGTTGTTGAGCACCCGGTAGAAGTTGACATTGCTCAGCTGGTTGTTTCCAACACCGTTGATGCACTCGGCGCGCTTGCCGCATGGCTAATCGATGAACTCAAATCCAACGGCAAGCTAAAGGTCGTTGGCATCACCGGATCAAACGGCAAGACCACAACTAAGAACATGCTTCGCGCAATTTTGTCTCAAGTGGGGAACACCATCGCCCCAATAGAGTCGTTCAATAACAAGGTGGGAGCTCCGATCTCAATTCTGAGAGCGGACCTAACCACCGATTTTCTCGTTGTAGAGATGGGTGCGGAAGGACTCGGCAGCATTGCATATCTTGCAAAAATGGCAAAGCCTGATGTTGCGGTGATTTTAAAAGTTGGAATGGCCCACGCCGGTGAATTCGGAGGTATCGAAACAACAGCCAAGATTAAGGGCGAGTTAGCAGAGGCAGTCGGTGAAGGCTCGGCACTGGTGTTGAACGCGGACGATGGCATGGTTGCGGCTATGAAGGATCGCACTAAGGCGACCGTGCACTGGTTCGGAACATCATCTAACGCGCAGTATTGGGCATCGGATATTTCTCTTTCGAAAATTGGCACTTCATTTGTGTTGCACTGGCCTGATGGTGAGCAATCAAAGGTTCAGCTTTCTATTTTGGGCGAGCATCACATCATGAATGCTCTTGCAGCAGCTACAGTTTCAAATTTGCTGGGGGCCAGTAAGTCACAGATTGTCGGTGCACTTGAAGCCATGGAGCTCGCCGAGCGCTGGAGGATGCAGCGATTTGTTCGCCCGGATGGTGTGACAATAATCAACGATTCCTATAACGCGAGCCCTGATTCGATGAAGGCTGCTCTTCAGACTCTTGCCCAGCTTGGACGCATGGGCTCAAGGACTATCGCTGTCCTAGGCGAAATGGCAGAGCTTGGAGAATACTCCCGCCATGAGCACGATTCGATTGGGCGACTAGTGGTTCGGCTGAACATCGATCAACTTGTAGTTGTAGGCGAGGGTGCAAAGCTGATCCACATGGGGGCATCCCAGGAAGGGTCCTGGGATGGCGAATCGCAATTTTTCCCCTCGATTGCCGAGGCTTTGGAGTACCTGCGTGGGATACTCGCAGATGGCGATACCGTCCTGGTGAAATCATCCAAGTCGGCTAATTTGCGGTTTCTGGGAGACGACCTGATGGAGGTGGCTAAGTGAGAGCATTGCTGTTAGCTGGGGCCGCTTCAATGGCCTTCACTTTGTTTTTGACACCGATCTTTATCTGGCTGTTCAGAAAGTGGAACTGGGGACAGTTCATCCGCGACGATGGACCTGAATCTCACCACACCAAGCGCGGAACCCCAACCATGGGTGGGCTCGTAATTATCTTGGCGAGCGTCACCGGTTACTTTGCTGGAAAACTTCTCAACGGCGAAACCCCATCGATTTCTGCACTGCTGGTGATTCTTGCGATGGTTGGACTTGGTCTTGTTGGATTTATTGACGATTTCATCAAAACGCAAAAGCAGCGCTCACTAGGACTTGGTGGTTGGGCAAAGATTGCGGGACAGGCAATAGTTGCTCTAGTTTTTGCGGCCTTCGCATTCGGATCACCAAACGCTCAGGGAGTCACTCCTGCCTCAACAAAGATTTCAGTTGTGCGCGACACTGGTTTTGATTTGATGATGTTTGGAACAGTTGTCGGATCAGTTCTTGTTGTGCTTTGGATTTTCCTGCTTATTTCTGCAACTTCGAACGGTGTGAACATTGCTGATGGATTAGACGGTCTTGCAATCGGTGCCAGCATCATGGCAATCGGTGCGTACGCAGTTATTGGCTTTTGGCAGTTCAACCAGCTTTGCGGTACAGCAGTGGAGAACCTAACTCGTTGCTATGAAGTTCGTGACCCACTTGATCTTGCCGTTATTGCTGCCGCAATTACTGGTGCCGGAATCGGTTTCTTGTGGTGGAACACTTCTCCAGCCCAAATCATTATGGGAGATACCGGAGCAATGGGTCTTGGTGGAGCACTGGCAGCTCTAGCAATTTTGTCCAGAACTGAAATCCTGCTGGTGCTAATCGGTGGGCTATTTGTTATCGTCACCGGCTCTGTTATTTTGCAGCGTGCATATTTCAAGATCACCAAGGGCAAACGCATTTTCCTAATGTCTCCTTTGCATCATCATTTTGAGTTAAAAGGCTGGGCTGAAATCACAGTTGTTGTTAGGTTCTGGATTATTGCTGGACTTTCAGTTCTAGCTGGAATTGGCCTTTTCTATCTCGAGTGGATCTATGGCTAACCAGACAAGTGACCTCCAGCAACTAACGAGTTGGAGCTCTAACTGGTCAGGCATCAAAGTGGCCGTTTTGGGCTTGGGTAAAACCGGCTTTTCTGTTGCAGACACCTTGAACGAACTTGGTTCGGAACTACTTGTAGTTGCAGAGAATGCCGATTCCGAAGTTTTAGACATTCTCGAGGTACTGGGAGTGAAGTCGGTAATTGATTCAGATACCGCCGTTTTGCAAAAAGCCCTCGACGAGTATCACCCAGATCTATTCATTGTTTCGCCAGGTGCAGCCCCGACTAGTCCACTGGTTTCAACTGCAGTGGAAGCTGGGATACCGATTTGGACTGATATTGATCTTGCTTGGCGCCTCAGGGATAAGTTCGTGTCCAATCAGGAATGGATCTGCATCACCGGAACTAACGGCAAAACCACCACAACTGAAATAACCGAGGCGATGTTTCTAGCTGCTGATGTCAAGGCGGTTGCCTGCGGCAACATCGGCAAACCAATTCTTGATTGCATTAGAGACCCAGCGGCCTTCGAGGTACTGATTGTCGAACTTTCTTCCTTTCAGCTTCACTACCTTGATCGGATCGAACCATTCAGTGCAGCAGTGCTGAACGTTGCCAACGACCACCTGGATTGGCATGGGGGATTTTCCAACTATCGACTCGCCAAGGGCCGCATGTACGACAACACTAAAGTTGCCTGCGTCTACAACCTGGAAGATTCAACAACCGAAGCTTTGGTAGAAGCTGCAGATGTTACCGAAGGTGCTCGTGCAATTGGTTTTGGCCTTGGAACCCCTGCACGCAGCAATGTGGGATATGTCGAAGATCTTTTGGTTGACCGAGCATTCCTAGAAGAGCGTGCCGACAAGGCACTTGAGATTGCAAGCTTTGAAGATTTAGAAGGCTTTGGGGTGCTTACACCGCACCTTCTGAGCAACATCGCCGCAGCGACCGCTCTGGCAAGAAGTTTTGGGGTTCCGCCAGCCGCCTGTCGCAAGGCATTACGTGAGTTTAAGGTATCCCCACATCGCATCCAGTTGGTGGCTGAAGTAAATGGGGTTCGTTATGTCAATGATTCGAAAGCCACTAATGCTCATGCAGCCGCAGCTTCGTTAACCTCTTTTGAATCAGTGGTGTGGATACTCGGGGGATTGCTCAAAGGCGTGGATATCTCTGACCTGATTGGTCAATTCGCACCTCGACTGCGTGGTGCAGTGGTAATCGGCCTAGACCGTGTTGAGATTGTGGAAGCGTTTAGAAATCTGGCACCGAGCGTGCCGTTGGTGGAGATTTCGGAAGGGAATTCGGTTATGACCAAAGCGGTCGAAGCTGCTTCCTCTTTAGCTAGCTCTGGCGATGTTGTATTACTTGCTCCTGCGGCCGCTTCGATGGATCAATTCCTCAACTACCAACAACGCGGCGAGCAGTTCATTGAAGCAGTGCGAAACTTCACCGGGGGCGTGAAATGACTCGACTCCAATCTGGTCCTAAAGCTCCCAGAAAATTAAAGAAAGTGCGCTCTAATCCGCTGCTTAACGCAAAAACCTGGCTGCAGGATAACTTCCGCGCTGAGTCGATCTACTTCTATCGGTTAGCCGGCCTGACCGGATTCCTAGTGGTCTTTGGATTGGTGATGGTTTTATCTTCGTCATCGATCGATTCTTTAGTGGCCAATCGAGACGCCTACTACATCTTTTCAAGGCAATTTCTCTATGCCTTAATTGGGTTGAGCCTCATGCTGATTATTGCCAGCATGCCGCTGAATTTTATTAAGAACCGCGTTGGCCTGGTGCTGATGATTGGATTCGGTTTGCAGCTGGCAGTGCCATTTATTGGTATTTCAGTGAACGGAAACACCAACTGGCTTTCAATTGCCGGGTTTACTCTTCAGCCATCCGAATTTTTGAAACTTGCGCTGATCATGTACATGGGATGGTTTATTTCCAACCGTGAGCTTGAGATGGATAACCCGCAACGCGTGCTTTATCCATTGTTGGCGGTGGGTGGTGCAGCGGTGCTACTTGTGATGCTTGGGCGCGACTTGGGTACCGCAGTTATCTTTTCATTCATTATTTTTGGAACCTTATTGATGGCAGGGGCGCCTGGAAAAATTCTTGGAAGAGTTGCTCTTGTAGCCATAGCGTTAGCCGCAATGGTGACTGTATCAAGCTCATCTCGAATGGCCAGAATCACAGCTTGGTTGAATCCTGGCTCTGCCTCATCTGATGCATTCAACTGGCAATTCGAGCACGGCACCTGGGCTCTAGCTGCGGGTGGGATCTTTGGGGTCGGCCTGGGCAACTCAAAGATGAAGTGGTCGTGGATTCCTGAAGTTGAAAACGACTTTATCTTTGCCGTTATCGGTGAGGAATTGGGTCTAATTGGTGCGATGGTTGTGATCGGATTGTTTGCACTTCTGATTGCCTCCCTAATTCGAGTGATGCTTCGGTCACAGAGCACTTTTGCACGCATTACAACTCTGGGAGTTGTTATCTGGATTCTGAGCCAGTCGGCTGTGAACATTGCCGTTGTGCTTGGAGTATTGCCGGTTCTTGGTGTGCCGTTACCGCTGATTTCTGCTGGTGGATCTTCTTTGATTGCTACCCTTGCCGGAATCGGATTGGTGTTGGCCTTTGAAAAGGACAATCACAGACAACCGGTCAGGGGAGTTAGGCGTTGACCAACTATCTGTTGGCCGGTGGTGGAACTGCGGGCCATGTCAATCCGCTACTAACGGTAGCGGCTGCCCTTAAGAAGCGATCGCCAGGAGACAAAGTTATCGCTCTTGGAACTAAGGAAGGCCTTGAGTCAAGACTTGTTCCTGCTGCCGGTATTGAACTGTTGATTATTCAGAAGCTGCCGTTTCCCAGGAGGCCGGGTATCTGGGCTTTAGTTTTCCCATTTAAGTTTTTTTCTGCTGTCTCGACAATTAGAAGATATATCCGGGAGCATTCGATAAACATTGTGGTCGGCTTCGGCGGATACGTTAGCGCACCTGCATATGTTGCAGCTAGGCGAGAGAAGATACCGCTTGTGATTCATGAGGCCAACGCCTTACCTGGGATTGCAAACAAGGTTGGAAATCGCTTTGCTAGTGCAGCAGGTAAGACCTTCCGCTCTGCAAACATGGCTCACACCGAGTTTGTAGGAATGCCACTTAGGCCATCGATTGTTGCTCTCGCGACCAAAAAGGATCCAGCTTCTGCAAGAAAACATTTTGGTCTGAGGCCTGATCAGTTCACTCTGCTTGTTACCGGTGGATCGCTGGGTGCTCGAAGTATCAATCAAACAATTGAGTCTTCCAGGCCGCTTTTGGCTGCTGCCGGAATCCAAGTGCTTCACATTGTGGGTGGCTCAAGTGAACTAGAAGAAGTTTCCGAGGCTCAGTACGCCAGAGTGCGATACTTGGATCAAATGGAACTTGCAATCGCAGCCAGTGACTTTGCGGTTTCCAGGGCAGGAGCCGCTACGGTTTCTGAATTTTCAGCTGTTGGTCTTCCGGCTTTGTACATTCCATATCCAGTCGGAAATGGTGAACAAAAGTTCAATTTGCAAGATGTTCTTGCGGCCGGAGGTGCCGTAACAATTTCTGATTCCGAATTCACACCCGAATACGTTAGGTCAACCTTGATCCCCATGCTTTCTGACAGCAAGGCACTTAACCAAATGTCTGAGTCAGCAAAGCAGGCTGGTGTACTCGATGGCACAGAGCGGTTTATTGCGCTAATTGACGAGGTGCTTGTCCGCAAATGATAAAACCAGATTTCACGCAGGCTGTCCCTGAAGATCTCGGGGTAGTGCACTTTATTGGTATCGGTGGTTCCGGAATGAGCGGAATCGCAAGACTGCTTATCGGGATGGGTCATCAGGTAACTGGAAGTGACCTTCGCGACACTTCAAACGTTGCTGCTCTTCGTGATCTCGGAGCGAAGATTTCAATCGGTCACGATGAATCTCATCTTGGAAATCCAGACACTGTTGTTGTCACAAGCGCCCTATGGCCAACAAACCCCGAGTATTTACTTGCAAAGCAAAGAGGTATCCCGGTAATTCACCGTTCTCAAGCTTTGGCACATTTGGCATCTAGCAAACGACTAATTGCGGTTGCTGGTGCGCATGGCAAAACCACATCCACTGGCATGGTCATTACTGCCCTTATGGCCTTGGGTGCAGACCCTAGCTTCGTAAATGGTGGCGTAATCAATTCTGTTGGTCACAGTAGCTCTTCCGGAAAGGGCGAGCTTTTTGTAATTGAAGCGGATGAATCAGATGGTTCATTCCTGCACTACGACACTGCAATTAGTTTGATTACAAACGTTGATCCGGATCATTTGGATCACTACGGAAGCATCGAAGCGTTCCATCGGGTGTTTGCAGATTTTGCAAATAAGTCAAAAGAGTTTGTGGTCATCAGCTCTGATGATCACGGTGCAAAAGAAGTAGCCAAGCTCGTGACTCGCCCCATGATTAGCTTTGGTGAAGCTGCCGATGCAACGGTTCGCGTCCAGAACGTCAAGCCAGAGGCCAAGGTTTCTTTCGAGCTTGTCTACAAGAATCAAATTGTTAGCGCGAGATTGCTACTTGCCGGAAGGCACAATGCCCTAAACGCAGCTGGGGCCGTGGCAACGTTAGTTGGACTGGGATTTGATTTCGAAAAATCTCTTGAAGAAGTGGCAAAGTTTGCAGGAACTGAACGCAGATTTGAACTTCACGGCGTTGAAGCTGGGGTAAGCGTTTATGACGACTTTGCTCACCACCCAACTGAAGTTGCAGCCGCACTTGAAGGCGCGCGTGCTGTTGTTGGCTCTGGAAAGCTCATCACGGTATTTCAACCTCACTTGTATTCCAGAACCCGGTTATTCGCCAAGGAGTTTGCGCAGGTGCTTGCAGCCAGCGATGAAGTAGTGCTGCTTGATATTTATGCTGCTCGCGAAGATCCTGAGCCAGGAGTGACCGGAGAGTTGATCTTGAATCAATTTGCCGACAAGAAGCGTATTCACTACGTTCCCAATTGGGACGACGCACCTGCTGTTGCAGCCAAGCTCGCAAGTCAAGGCGATTTCATTATGACAATGGGTTGCGGAGATGTTTATCGAATGGTGCCGCAGCTTCTTGAAGCACTGAAGGATAGCTAGGAAAGTGAAGCGTCCTGGCTCCAAAAAGCTCCCCGGTGAGAAGCTACAGCGTGCACGTCTGAACACTTTAGCTAAGGCACCTAGACGAATCACAAGGCGTGAACTTGATAATTCCTTGATGGGTCGGATGATTTCTTCTAGGCGAGCAAAGCGCCTAGTGGCGTCCTTGAGCGTAGGTGCAATTTCAATTTTGCTGGTCCTGGTTGCGGTTGCAACTTTCTCACCGGCTTTGGCAATCAAGGAAATCTCCGTTACGGGAACAGATCGAATTCAGCCGGAGCTTATTTCAAAGGCTCTGCAGTCACACATAGGAACTCCGCTGCCGCTTTTGAATGAACAAGAAGTTGCGAAATCGTTGTCTAGTTTCGCGCTCATAGAGTCATTTTCGGCAATCGCTCTTCCGCCCAATGGTCTTCAGGTAAAAATCTCCGAGCGACAAGCCATCAGCATTGTGAACGTAAATGGAGAGCGCTGGCTTTTTGACCCAGCTGGCGTTCGTGTGGCTCAGGCAAGCGGTTCTGATGCACTTCCAGAGATTTTGATTAGCGAAGATCCAAGAAACTCACAAAGGTTTAGAAACGCAATTGATGTCCTTTTGGCTTTACCTGAAGACCTACTAGACCAGGTGGAGTTTATTGAGGCTAGATCCAAAGACGATGTCCAGATGAGCCTTCGAACATCTCGAGACCAGAGAATAATCTGGGGAGATAGTTCCGAGTCAGCTTTGAAGTCAAAGGTGCTGCAAGCGCTGATGTTGAATCATAGGAAGACTCAGTCGGTGACTTTCGATGTTTCATCACCGAATGCCCCTGTTGTCCGATTCGACAACTTTTAGACACGCCCGTACGTGTTACGCCACAAAAGCGCTATCTAGGCCTATTTTTTTGGCGCGGAGTTCAAAAAGCCGTAGAGCTTAAGCCTAAAGCTGAGCTTGAAGGTTTGTCGTTTCGCAGTGATTTAGCTAAGTCACACCGATATTTGAAGGAGCATCATGGGTCTGAACCAGAACTACCTGGCCGTTATAAAGGTCGTTGGAGTTGGTGGAGGTGGAGTCAACGCACTCAACCGCATGATTGAATCCGGCTTGCGTGGCGTGGAGTTTGTTGCGATCAACACAGACGCTCAAGCTCTTTTGATGAGCGAAGCACACGTCAAGCTTGACATCGGTAGAGACCTAACCCGCGGCCTTGGAGCAGGAGCTGACCCAGAAATTGGTAAACGTGCAGCTGAAGATCACGAAGAGGAAATGGAAGCAGCACTGCGCGGCTCCGACATGGTTTTTGTAACAGCAGGTGAAGGTGGAGGAACCGGTACCGGTGCTGCACCGATTGTTGCTCGAGTCGCAAAGCGTGTTGGAGCACTGACTGTCGGTGTTGTCACCAAGCCATTTGGCTTTGAGGGCAAGCGTAGAATGCAGCAGGCCGAACGCGGCATTGAGGCACTTCGTGCCGAGGTTGACACTTTGATTGTGGTACCAAACCAGAGACTTCTTGAAATCGCAAACAAGTCCGTCTCCGTAGTTGAGGCATTCAACACCGCTGACGATGTACTGCGTGCCGGTGTGCAGGGAATCACAGACTTGATTACCACTCCTGGACTTATCAACCTGGACTTTGCCGATGTGAAGTCAGTGATGCAAGGTGCAGGTTCTGCCCTTATGGGTATTGGAACAGCAAAGGGCGAGGACCGCGCAATTCGCGCTGCCGAGATGGCTGTTTCCTCTCCGCTTCTTGAAGCAAGTATTGATGGAGCGCACGGTGTTCTGCTTTTGGTTCAAGGTGCATCCGATCTAGGACTTCACGAGATCGATGAGGCAGCAAGACTTGTTCAAGAAGCTGTTAGCCCAGAGGCCAACATCATCTATGGAACCACAATCGATGACACTCTAGGAGACGAAGTCCGCATCACAGTTATCGCAGCTGGCTTCGACGGTGGCTTACCAAAGGCCCGCAAGAGCCCTAGAACAGTTTTCGCAGAAGTTGAACAACCGCTTCCACCAGTTGTTCCAGTTGCGACTCCAACCGTGGAGTCAATGTCTTTCTTTGACACTCCGGCTATCGAAATTGCGCAGGAGCCGATGCCGATGCCGGTTCAAAGTTTCGCGATGGATTACGCCGAAGAGATTGAGATTGAAATCGACCAGTCGCCATCTCTTCCAAAGAGACCACAGACTGCCGACGGCACCTTCGGTGACGATCTTGACATCCCTGAGTTCCTCAGAGGTTAATTGACTGAGCTTGGCCAGCGCTACCAAGCAATCGTTGAGAAAATAGCGACTGCAGCATCTTCGGCTAATCGCGACCCCCACGAGATCACTCTTGTGGTGGTTTCTAAAAACCACCCTCATCAACTGGTACTAGACCTACTTGATCTTGGTGCTCGGGACTTCGGGGAAAACCGCGATCAAGAGGCAAACCCGAAGGCTAAGCAGATTGCCCTTGAGACCGAGCAGGTATTTAACTGGCACTTTATTGGCCAACTTCAAACCAATAAGGTCAAATCGGTTCTTGAGTATGCCAACTTTCTTCACTCCCTGGATCGAACCTCGCTTCTGGATGAGCTAATCAAACGCACCGCTGATCGAGCCATTGCGCTCAAGGTATTTGTCCAGGTGAATATGACCGAGGATCCCGAGCGCGGGGGTGTAAACCCAGCGGAATTGATGGCCTTTTCGGAGCGGGTGCTTTCAAGCCCCGGACTTGAGCTAGTCGGGCTCATGGGGGTTGGAGGATTGGATGTTGCTCCGGAACAGGAGTTTGAGAGGTTGGCGCAGCTTTCAGGCCAGCTTCAGCAACTTGCTCCTGGCGCCGACAGGCTCTCTATGGGCATGTCTGGGGATTTTGAAACGGCAATTGCCTATGGCGCGACACACTTGCGAATAGGCACGGCAATCACGGGTAATCGGCCTACTTAGCCATATTCTTAGAGAAGTTAAAGCCCAGGAGGAACTAATGGCCGGAATACTACAGCGCAGCATGGAATTTCTCGGATTCGCCGAAGAGTCCAACGAGCTGCCAACTCGCCAGGATTCAGTCGCTACTGCAGCACGTCCTGCACGCGTGATGAGCCCACGACCTCGTCGCGGTTCAAATGATGTGGCGGAGATTTTTACCATCGAGCCAAAGTCTTACGAAGAAGCCCCAATGGTTGCAGCACACTACCGCGTTGGTATTCCGGTGATTGTAAACATGGGTGAGATGAGCGAAGTTGAGTCTCGTCGCATGCTTGATTTCATGCTTGGACTAAAAGAGGGTCTTGAAGGCCACATGCGTCGCGTGACTCCAAAAGTATTCTTGTTGACCCCTACCCACGTTGCAGTTAACGAGGAGCAGGCAGCAGAGAGCTCCAGCGAGGTTGACGAGCTTCTAGTTCGTCCATAGGTTCCGTAAGTGGGACTTATCGCTTCAATTGCCTACTGGGCTCTGCAACTTTACTTTTACGCTCTTATCGGTCGCTTGATACTTGACCTACTAATGTCCGTCAATCCTGCATTTCGCCCGAAGGGCTTGTTGTTGCCGGTTGCGGAAATCATCTTTACTTTGACTGATCCGCCGCTTAGATTCCTCAGGCAGTACATAAAGCCAGTTCGCATGGGGGCTATTTCTTTGGATTTTGCCTGGACCGTGCTGGTACTGGGCGTGGTGTTCGCTCAAAGTCTGGTCCGCGGCCTCATATAGCGAGCAAATTCATCTTGGGTTAGGCTTTTAGATAGTTCGGCCCAAGCTGGCCAATCGAAAGAGGAAGACAGTAATGCCACTAACTCCAGAAGATGTCGTCAATAAGAGATTTCAGCCAACGAAGTTTCGTGAAGGCTATGACCAGGACGAAGTCGATGACTTTCTAGACGAAATTGTCATTGAACTAAGAAGGCTCTATCAAGAAAACGAAGATCTTCGCAGACGCCTTTTGGCAGCTGATGGTCGTATCGCAGAACTTCAAAGAAGCGGTGCCGACCTACCTGGCCAGCTAGTTTCAGCTCCACCGGTTCAGCCGGCGCCTATGGCATTCCCAGAGGCAGTAGCGGACCCATCAACCTTGGATTCTTCCAACACCAACAACTTGCTGCAGCTGGCTCGCAAGCTCCACGATGAGCACGTTCGCGAAGGTATGGTCAAGCGCGATGAGCTCATCGCCGAAGGACACGCCACAGCTGCTCGTCTGGTTCGTGAAGCAGAAGCTCAGCAGCGCTCAGATCTAAACCGCCTAGAGCAGGAAAAGGCAGTTATCGAGCACAGCATTCAGCAGCTTCGTAGCTTCGAGCGCGAATACCGTACGCGCCTTAAGTCCTACATCGAATCTCAGCTCACCGAACTTGATTCAGCAGGTGTTGCGCCTTCGCAGCAGGCACCTGGATACACTCCCGGCATCAGCGGGTAGTGCAAGTAGTTGAACAAGTCAAACGCAGCAGTTAGCCGCTGGTTGTTTTTTGTTATTTCACTTGTTCTAATAGCACTTGATCAGTTCACCAAGAATTTAGCTATTGCAACTCTAAAGCTGGGCATGGACTATCCAGTTTTGGGCGAAGTGCTTGCTTGGCGTTTGATATACAACGACTCAGCTGCCTTCTCGTTAGGCTTCGGTCAAACATGGATCTTGGCTGTTATCGCAACTGCTGCCATGCTTGCAACCATCTGGTATTCCATGAAGATAACTTCGCGGTCTTGGGCGGTAATGGCTGGGATTTTCTTAGCTGGTGTGGTGGGGAATCTAATCGACAGATTAACCAGAGAGCCGTCTTTTGGAAATGGCCACGTAGTTGATTTCATCAAGATCCCATTCAATTTCCCTGTGTTTAATCTCGCCGACATTTTTATTGTCTCAATGGCGATACTTACGGTCATTAGAGTTTTCCGCGGTGAGAACCTCGGTGGCGTTGCTCCACGAGTCAAATGAGTCAGATCTTTGTAATTGATCAAACCTTGGCAGGGGAGCGGTGTGATACTGCCATTTCGCGCCTGCTTGGTGTTTCTCGCTCTGCTGCAGCACAGGTGTGTGAATCAGGCGGTGCTCGGGTAGGCACAAAGGCCCTTGGTAAATCTGATCGAGTCAACCTAGATGATCAACTCGAGATTGCAGATCCAAAGCCGCCAAAAGAGCTAAAAGTAATTGCTACTCCGGTGGATGAACTTCTGGTGATTTACCAGGATGACGATCTGGTGATTGTTGACAAGCCAGCTGGAGTCGTTGCCCATCCAACAGTCGGTTTTGATGGCCCAACGGTAGCCGGCGCATTGTTGGCCCGTGGAATTCAGCTCTCAACATCGGGAGCACAAGAGCGCCAAGGAATCGTTCAGCGCCTGGATGTTGGAACCAGCGGGTTGATGATGCTTGCAAAGTCCGAACTTGCCTATTCCAGACTGAAGCAGGCATTTCGTGATCGAACCGTAAACAAGATTTATCACGCCATCATTCAGGGCCATCCAGACCCAATGGAGGGTACTTTTGATGCACCCATCGGTAGGCATCCAAAGGCCGAATTCAAATTTGCTGTTATGGAAGATGGAAAGCCTTCTGTGACTCATTACAAGGCGCTGGAGTTATTTGCCGCCGTGGCACTTTGTGAGGTCAACCTTGAAACGGGAAGAACCCACCAGATTAGAGTTCACTTTTCTGCATTCAAACATCCGCTTTTAGGCGACACCATGTACGGGGCAGACCCTGCTCTAGCTAAGAAGCTGGGTATTGAGCGTCAATGGCTGCACGCTAAAGAACTGGGTTTTACACACCCAATTACGGGTAAGGAAATGCACTTTGTTTCGGAGTACCCGAAGGACTTGGCCGAAGTGCTTGTAAAGCTTCGAGCCTAGAAACCCTTAGGCTAAAAATCCCAACAACCACTGCTACTTTCTAGAGGCCCACTTGTCAGCTAAGGATTCCTTTGTGCACCTTCATGTGCACAGCGAGTATTCGATGCTCGATGGTGCTGCGAGAGTAAAGCCGCTAACCGAAGAAGCTGCCAGATTGGGCATGCCGGCGATTGCCATCACCGATCACGGAAATAGCTTCGGGTCTTACGATTTTTACCAAACAGCAAAAGCCAACGGCGTAAAGCCAATCATTGGCATCGAGGCTTATCTTGCCCCTGGAACCAAAAGAACCGAACGCACCCGAGTTCAGTGGGGCAGCGGTGGTGAAGACGATGTTTCCGGTGGTGGTGCCTTCACACATTTGACGATGTTTGCTGAAACAACCGAAGGCATGTACAACCTCTTCAAAATGTCTTCTAAGGCATGGCTAGATGGCTTTTATTTCAAACCACGCATGGACCGTGAACTTCTCCAGGAATACTCCAAAGGAGTAATTGCAACAACCGGTTGCGCCTCCGGTGAAGTTCAGACCCTGCTTCGCCTAGGCCAATATGACAAGGCTCTCGAGGCAGCTGCGTTCTATAGAGATGTCTTCGGTAAAGACAACTACTTTGTTGAGATCATGGACCACGGCATCGACATTGAGCGCAAATCTATGCCTGATCTTCTAAGACTTGCCAAGGAGCTGTCTTTGCCGCTGGTAGCCACCAACGATCTGCATTACACCCATGCCACCGATGCTGTAAGTCACGAAGCTCTGTTGTGTGTGCAGTCTGGAACCAATCTTCTCGATCCAAACCGTTTCAAATTCGACGGGAGGGAGTACTACCTTAAATCTGCCGAACAGATGCGTGAGCTTTTCCGGGACTATCCAGACTCTTGCGATAACACTTTGCTTATCGCCGAACGATGCAATGTGGAGTTTAAAAAGCGTGATCTGATGCCCAAGTTCCCACTTCCAGAAGGTGAAACAGAAGCGAGCTGGTTCGCTAAAGAAGTAGATCGGGGAATGAAACGTCGGTACGGTGAGGTGGTTCCAGAACGTCAAGCTAAGCAAGCTGAATATGAAGTGAACGTCATTGCTCAGATGGGCTTTCCAGGATACTTTCTCGTGGTTTCAGACTTTATCGCCTGGGCTAGAGCGCAGGGTATTCGAGTGGGACCAGGTCGAGGTTCAGCTGCTGGATCGATCGTTGCTTACGCGATGGGAATCACTGAACTAGACCCAATCGTTCACGGACTTATCTTCGAGCGTTTCTTGAACCCTGAACGAGTATCTCCGCCGGATATCGATGTGGACTTCGACGATCGAAGGCGAGGCGAGGTAATTCGTTACGTTAGCCAGAAGTACGGCGAGGACCGCGTTGCTCAGATTGTTACCTTTGGAACCATCAAGGCAAAACAGGCCTTGAAGGATTCTGCTCGAGTACTTGGAATGCCTTACGCGGCAGGAGAGAAGTTAACCAAGCTGATGCCACCTATGGTGCTCGGCCGTGATGTAACTCTTGGCGAGCTCGTTGAGAAGCCAAAGGACAAGGCGTCCGAACAGAATTCTCGCTACAAGGAAGCTGCAGAGTTTCGAGAAGCACTCGAAAGCGACTCGGATTCGGCAAAGATTTTTGAACTAGCCCGAGGACTTGAGAATCTAAAGCGCCAGTGGGGTGTTCACGCAGCCGGTGTGATCATGTCTGCCGAGCCGCTACTGGATGTAATCCCGATTATGCGTCGCGAGGATGACGGAGCTGTCATAACGCAGTTTGACCAACCGCCATGCGAAAAACTTGGCTTGCTAAAGATGGACTTCTTGGGCCTTCGAAACCTAACTGTGCTGGATGATGCTCTAGCTAACATCAAAGCAAACCGCGGCGTAAGCGTGGTGCTAGAAGAGCTCGATCTAAATTCGGATGCCAACACCTTTGAACTGCTTTCTCGAGGTGACACTCTAGGAGTGTTCCAGCTGGATGGCGCCCAGATGAGATCTTTGCTTCGCATGCTAAAGCCGAGCGAATTTGAACACATCTCTGCTGTTATTGCGCTTTATCGCCCAGGTCCAATGGGAGAAAAATCTCACACCAACTATGCGCTGCGCAAAAATGGCCTCCAAAAGTCCGAAGCAATTCATCCTGAGTTGGCAGATCCACTTTCAGAAATTCTGGACCCGACCTACGGCCTAATTGTTTATCAGGAACAGGTAATGGCGGTAGCCCAAAAAGTCGCAGGCTTTAGCCTTGCCCAAGCAGATCTTTTGCGACGGGCGATGGGTAAAAAGGACAAGAAGGAACTGGATCGTTCTTACAAAGACTTCAGTGAGGGTATGGCAGGCCAGGGCTACTCAGAACCGGCAATTGAAACTCTTTGGAAGACGCTTCTTCCATTTGCCGACTACGCCTTCAACAAGGCTCACAGTGCTGGCTATGGGGTGCTGAGCTATTGGACTGCCTATTTGAAGGCAAACTTTCCAGCCGAATACATGGCAGCTCTATTAACATCGGTAGGGGATTCAAAAGACAAGCTTGCAATCTATTTGAATGAATGCCGCCGAATGAATATTCAAGTTATGGCTCCGGATGTAAATTCGTCCATTGGTCCATTTAGCGCGGTCGGAGACACTATTCGCTTTGGACTGGGGGCTATTCGAAACGTCGGACACAACGTCGTTGATGGCATCATTGCTGCTAGATCGGACAAGCCTTTTACTTCATTTACTGACTTTTTGCGCAGGGCTCCGCAACAGGTTTGTTCTAAGCGGACTATTGAGTCCCTTATCAAGGCGGGAGCCTTCGACTCTCTCGGGCACACCAGAAGATCCCTGCTTGAGATCCACGAGGAAGCAGTTGATTCACAGTCGGTCATAAAGAAAAACGAGTCCACTGGACAAGTCGATCTCTTCGGTGATCTGTTTGAAGATTCAGACTCGCAGTTGGTTATTCCAAATCGACCTGAGTGGCCTAAGGCTGAGAAGTTAGCGCACGAGCGGGAAATGTTGGGGCTTTACGTTTCCGATCATCCACTTGGCGGTAGAGAGCGACAACTTGCGCAGTTCGCGGACTTTACTATTGGCGATCTACTCACAAGCGAAGAGATACGAGATGGCGAGACCGTGACCATTGCCGGCTTGATTTCGAGCGTGACGCATCGCGTGGCTCGATCATCAGGTAATCCCTACGCGAATGTCATCATTGAAGATTTCGAAGGAGAGATCTCAGTGATGTTCATGGGTAAGACCTATAAGGAGTACTCCGAGGCATTAATCAACGATGAGGTAGTCGTGATTCGTGGAAGAATCAATTCACGGGATGATGGCTACGCAATTTCTGCATTCTCGATGGAGACTATTGCTTTGGGATCAGAAGGCCATAACCAAGGGCCGCTTCGATTGCAAATACAGGAAGCAGACGCAACCAGATCAGTGTTGGAGAACTTGGACGCTACGCTCAAAGCGCACCCAGGCAAAGAAGAAGTCCAACTGAGTTTTATTGATGAATCAAATCCAAGAAGCTTCAAGCTATCTCCAAAGGTGAAGATCAGCGATGACCTGATTGGTGAGCTAAAAGCCCTGCTTGGATCGGGCTGTTTGGCTCAGAGCGGCTTGTCTGTCGGAGTGAAGTAAGAGCGCTGGTTGTATAGCAACGCCTTGTCATTTGATCCAAGTTTTCCTGAGAGAACCTCGGTGATGAAAACAGCGTTTTGCTCAATGGCGTGAAACTCTCGAACTTTTGCAAACAAAACAGCAGTAGCTTGCCCGAAAACTGGCAAACCAAATTCGGAAAACTCCCAGTCTGAATCCAAGAATCGCTTGGTGTGATCTTCAGCCATTTTTCTTGCAAGCTCTAGGTTGTCGGCTCCCAACATGTGAAGAGCAAGATGGGTAGCTTTAGAAAGTGCAGGCCAAGATGATGAGCCGCGTGCCACGTTGAATGTGACCATTGCGGGATTTGAACCAAGCGAAGTCATGGAAGTGGCAGTAAATCCAACCGGATCTCCGGATTCAGATCGGGTTGTGATGATCGCAACCCCGGATGCGTGCCTTCTAAAGGCAGCCTTCAGGGCATCCGTTGGGTCGTGGTTTATCTCATTTTCAAGCATCGCCTACAAGGTTAGCTGAGGAGTTAGCCGGTAGTTGCCATTGCTGGATCAGCCAAAACCAAGCATTACTGATGCCAAATGGGTTTACTCGCTCTAAAATTGTCAATAAGGGAAGGAGCCAAATTGCATTGTCCGTTCTGCCGTTATGCCGATTCTCGTGTGACTGATTCTCGAACCAGCGAAGATGGCTCCGCTATCAGACGACGCCGTCAGTGCCCAGAGTGCGGCAAGAGATTCACCACCTCGGAAACAGCCTCCCTGACGGTTATCAAACGCAGTGGAGTGACTGAGCCATTTAGCCGCGAGAAAATCGTTAGCGGTGTTGGTAAAGCTTGCCAGGGGCGACCGGTTTCCGACGCAGATCTAGCAGTACTTGCTCAGCAGGTTGAGGAAATCATCCGGTCATCAGGCGCGGCTCAGGTTGAGGCTCACGAGATTGGACTTGCTATTTTGGAGCCACTTCGCGCACTCGACGAGGTTGCATTTATGAGATTTGCGAGTGTTTACCAAGGCTGGGAATCCCTTGAAGACTTCGAGGCTGCCATCAGCGTGCTGCGCGCCAGCAACTCAATTTCTTCCGAGGGCAACAAGGGCTAGCGTGATCTAGCACATTGATTTATCGCCTGTTCTTCAACTTCATCTTTTCTCGCTTCAATCCAGAAACTGCACATCACCTCGGAGTAGTGCTAATCAAGATCCTCGGTGCAACGAGGCTTGCCTCATTGAGTCAACTTGGCGTAAAGAAGAAAAGCGTTCAAGCAATTGGCCTTACATTCGATGGGCCGTTCGGTATGGCGGCTGGATTCGACAAGAACGCTGAAGTGGTTTGGCAGCTTGGACAACTTGGCTTTTCCCACGTTGAGATCGGAACAGTGACGAGATTCGCTCAAGAGGGTAATCCAAAGCCCAGGTTGTTCAGACTGAAGAAGGATCTAAGCCTTATAAATCGCATGGGGTTCAACAACGAAGGTGCAGATGCAATCTCCAAACGTCTTCAGAAACTCCGAACTAGCGGTGTCAAACTCCCTGTTATTGGTGTCAACATTGGAAAGAGCAAAATCACAGAGCTAGAAGACGCCGTTTCGGATTACCAGTACAGCGCCAGAGTGCTGGCCCCTTTAGCCGATTACATCGCAGTAAATGTATCTTCACCAAATACCCCTGGACTTCGATCGCTGCAGGCTATTGATCAGCTCGAGCCGATACTTACCGCCGTGCAAGCTGAAGCTGGTGCAAAACCAGTGCTTGTAAAGATTGCCCCGGACCTAGCTGATGAGGACGTGGTAGCGGTTGCGGCCCTTGCATCAAAGCTTTCTTTGGCAGGCGTGATTGCAACCAACACAACCGTTTCTAGGTCTGATTTGAAAACCGGAAGCCAGGAAGTTGAGGCAATGGGTGCTGGAGGGTTGTCAGGACCAGTTTTGAAATCAAGATCTCTTGAGGTACTAAAGCTTCTTCGCGCTAATCTGCCAAGCTCCATGGCAATTATTTCAGTCGGGGGAGTCTTTAGTGCCAAAGATGTTTCTGAAAGGCTCGCACTTGGAGCATCGCTTGTGCAGGGCTACACCGGATTCGTTTATCAAGGCCCACTCTGGGCAAGAAAGATTAACCGCGGATTGGTGTGACTGATTCCGGGAAGTTAGCTTCTCGGATTCGTTGTTTAGGCAGCTTGTTTAGAAGTTCTTGTTTCCGCGCTTAACCTGCGGCTTTGGAAGTCTCATGCCACGCATCTGAATTGAACGCATAGCTGCGTACCAGCGAAGACCTTTTTCGACTTTGTCTCCGTACTTGGCTTCCATAATCTTCTGTGTCTTCTTTCCAAGGATGAAGCCATCTAGTCCAACGGCCACAAATAGGCCCCACATCGCAATCAGGGTTCCGAGCTGAATGTATAGATCTACAACGGCATCTTCAGTTCGAATGGAGGAAATGATGATCACTAGGAAAAGAGCAGGCAGCACTAGTTCTCCGGCTGTGAACCTGGAGTCAACGATGTCGCGAGCAAGTTTGCGCTGAGGTCCACGGTCTCGGCTAGTTAGGTAGCGATCTTCGCCATTTGCCAGACCTTCGCGTGCTTTTGCTCGTTCAGCCTGAAGCGCTCTCTTGGCTAATCTCTTGGCCTCGGGCGAGCGGTTGCCTACAACCGGCTTCTTGCGAAGTTGTTCCTGCTGTTTACGAGCCGGTGTCGGCTTGCCTTTGCCATCTTTTTTTGGCTCTTGTGACTTTGGGGCCTGCTCTGGCATGCGAGTCCTTTGTTTTTCGTGGTTTGCACTTAAGATTACCCTCATGAGCTTGCAACCGCCGACCATCACGCCCGATCAACTTGCCAAAGCCAGCCAAGTAGTTGATGCAATCTTTCCTTTGGCTCTGGAAACGCTCCAAGATTTAGTCAGAATTCCAGGAATTGCTTGGGAGGCTTTTGATTCAACTCATCTGGACAAAAGTGCTGAGGCCGTAAGGAAGCTTTTTGAAAGCACTGGAGTTTTTGATCAAGTCGAGATTCTCAGAGCAGGCTACGGAGATTCTCTGGTTGGGGCTCCAGCGATTGTTGCTAGCCGCAAAGCCAAAAACTCCAAACCGACAATCCTTCTATACGCGCACCACGATGTGCAACCACCAGGAGAGAGTTCGCTTTGGGAATCAGATCCATTTGAGGCTGAGATACGAAATGGCCGAATGTATGGACGCGGTGCGGCCGACGATAAAGCCGGCATAATCGCGCACTACGCGTCGGTGAAGCTGCTTTCTGAGTTAGCCGGATCAGATTTTGACCTGGGTTTAGCAGTGTTCATCGAGGGGGAGGAAGAGGCTGGGTCACCCTCCTTTTCGAATTTTTTGGAAACGTACAAGGACAAGCTTGCAGGCGATGTAATCATCGTTGCCGATTCCGGCAACTGGAGCACTACCGTCCCAGCGATCACGACCACTTTGCGGGGGTTAGTTTCGCTCGAGTTTGAAGTCAAAACCCTTGATCACGCCCTCCACAGCGGCATGTACGGGGGAGCGGTCCCGGATGCCATGCTGGCTATGGTCAAGATCTTGAGTTCGATGTGGGACGAAAAGGGCTCAGTCACCATTTCGGGGCTATATTCGTCCGAAAACAGCGAATTAGCCTACTCGGAGACCCAATTAAGGACCGATTCAGGGCTTTTGCCCTCCACTTTAGCCATTGGCGAGGGTCCAATCCTGCCTCGTCTTTGGACTAAGCCTGCCTTGACTCTGATTGGACTTGATTATCCGAGTGTGGCAATTTCCTCGAATACCCTGGTGCCTAGCCTGAAAGCCAAGCTAAGCCTTCGAATTGCCCCTGGAGACGTCCCAGAACGGGCTCTGGAGGCTCTAAAGAGCCACATCTTGGCCCACAACAGCCTGGGTGCCGAAATCAGTTTTGGGGCTGTAGAGCTTGGGAAGCCTTTCAGTCTGGGGGAGCCTGGCTGGGGTAAAACCCTTGCCGAACAGGCCCTAGGCCTTGCCTATGGGGAGAAATCGGTGGACATCGGTATTGGAGGCTCAATTCCCTTCATTGCTGAGTTGGAGCGTGTTTTCCCAACTGCCCAGGTGCTTGTGACGGGGGTTGAAGACCCAGATTCCAGGGCTCATTCACCGAATGAGAGCCTGCACTTGGAAGGGTTTAGATCAGCCATTTTGGCCCAGTTGCTTTTCTTGCTGGGCGGGAATCAGATCACCACTAGCTAGGTTCACCCTTGTTAGAGTTAGAACAACAGATTTTGGAAAGAGAGCAACCATGGAGCAGACACTCAGCCACAAAGTTAGCCTCACAGACACCGCGAAGGACAAAGTTCGCACTCTGTTGGCCGCAGAAGGTCGCGACGACCTTAGACTTCGTGTTTCAGTTCAGCCAGGCGGTTGCTCCGGTTTGATCTACCAACTATTTTTTGATGAAGTCCTTGAAGACTCCGATGCTGTTGCCAATTTCGATGGCGTCCAGGTTGTTGTTGACAAGATGAGCGTTCCTTATCTTGAAGGGGCCTCAATTGATTTTGAAGACACCATTCAAAAACAGGGTTTCACAATTGACAACCCAAATGCTGCCGGCTCATGTGCCTGCGGAGACTCTTTCAACTAACTCTCAACCTCACAAAAAGGTCCAGAAAACCCTTTATTTCTGGGTGTTTTGGCGCACTCGGTGGATTTTCCTCGCTTAGACTAAAGACATAAGTTTTCCCCAGCCGAAGGGTTAGTTCCTCCAGTGAGTAATCGTTTTAAGTGGGCCAGTATCCCGCTGGCCACAACTATGGTTTTGCTTCTTTCGGGTTGCGCTGACCAGTTTGCCAGGGGCTTTTTGCCGGGCGAGTGGGGTGTGACCAACCACACCGACCGAATCACTGGGTTGTGGACCACGGCTTGGATTGTTTTGTGGCTAGTTGGAATTATCGCCTGGGCCTTGATGGCTTGGGCCCTAGTTGTTTATCGCAGGCGCAAGGGTGAAACCGGAATTCCGGCCCAGCTGCGCTACAACAACCCAATTGAAGTTTTGTTTACCATTGTCCCGCTGATATTGGTTATCGGATTCTTTGCCTTCACCGCAAGAGACATGGCAGCGATCGAGAAGCCAACTGAAAACCCTGACGTCACCATCCAGGTCATTGCAAAGCAATGGAGTTGGGACTTCAACTACGTAGACGCTAACGTTTTCGAATCCGGAATCCAAGCTCAATTTGATGGCCAAGAGGGAGTTCCAGACACTCTTCCAACTCTTTACCTTCCAGTAAACAAGAGCGTGAAGATCGACCTATCTGCGCGAGATGTTATCCACTCGTTCTGGGTGATCGACTTCTTGTACAAGAAGGACATGTTCCCAGGCAAGACCAACACAATGTACTTCACCCCTCAGAAGGAGGGAACCTACGCTGGAAAGTGTGCCGAACTTTGTGGTGAGTACCACTCGCTCATGCTTTTCCAGGTCAAGGTCGTTTCTCAAGCCGAATATGACAGCTACCTAGCAACTCTTGCTGCAAAGGGACAAACCGGACAGCTTGATACTTCTTACGACCGCAACCAGAACCTACCCGGCGACAACCCAGAGATTAGAGGATAGTCAAAATGGCAACCCTAACTGAAACTCGTCCCTCCAGCGGCGGAAGCTTCCCTGCGAAGAAGAAGCAGACCAAGGGACAGATTCTCGTTGACTGGCTAACTACTACCGATCACAAGAAGATCGGCTACCTGTATCTGATGACTTCATTCGCCTACTTCCTAATCGGTGGAGTAATGGCGCTGGTGATTCGAGCTCAGCTTGCTGCACCAGGGCTGGATATTGTTCAAACCAAAGAGCAGTACAACCAGCTGTTCACCATGCACGGCACCATCATGCTTTTGATGTTTGCAACCCCGCTTTTTGCCGGCTTTGCAAACGTTTTAATGCCAGTGCAAATTGGTGCACCTGACGTTGCATTCCCAAGACTGAACGCAATTGCTTACTGGTTCTACTTCTTCGGCTCCTTCGTCGCAGTTTCAGGGTTCTTTACCCCTCAGGGAGCTGCTTCGTTTGGGTGGTTTGCATATGCGCCGCTATCGAATACGACGTTCTCGCCGGGAATAGGTGGAGACTTATGGGTCTTCGGTCTAGCTCTAGGTGGTTTTGGAACCATTCTTGGTGGAGTTAACTTCATCACAACCATCCTGACCATGCGCGCTCCTGGAATGACCATGTTCCGCATGCCGATTTTCACTTGGAACACCCTGGTCACTTCGATTCTTGTGATCATGGCCTTCCCGCCGCTTGCAGCGGCGTTGTTCGCACTTGGGGCAGACCGTCGCTTGGATGCCCACATCTTTGATCCAGCTAACGGTGGTGCCATGCTTTGGCAGCACCTGTTCTGGTTCTTCGGACACCCAGAGGTTTATATCATTGCCTTGCCATTCTTCGGAATCGTTTCTGAGATCT
>ERZ1022724.9-NODE-9-length-54405-cov-13.926605_pt1 | contig 54405 bp, 32 predicted proteins | sample MGYA00521091_ERZ1022724 | MGnify/ENA primary metagenome ERZ1022724 (study PRJEB33162, sample SAMN09537610) | freshwater metagenome | isolation source: freshwater | place: Canada:Alberta | collected 2017-07 | study: EMG produced TPA metagenomics assembly of the... | reverse complement strand
GATGGTGATGGGGTCGGCATCGGTGAAAATGCGGGAAGCATTCGCGGCGGGAGTTCCATCAAAACCCGTTTCAAGCACACCGGTTCCGCGGCGTTGAATCGGAGTCCTGCCAAACGGATGCGCCACCGTGTAGGAGGCGGGGAAAGCAGGCCGGTCTGGTCCGCGTGGGGACTGGCTATGGAACCATTGGAGGGGCGGGATTCTGTGGAGATGCCGCTGCGCGTAAACGAACACCGTGCTTACACCTCGGAAAAAACGCTGGCTGTGTCATGTCGCATCAACATGCGGCACCGGGGGCAGGCGCCGAGTTCATGCACTTGGGATTGGGCGCGAAAAAACGGCGCAGTGGATGCTGGTCCGCTGCGCTGCTTGGCCCCCGGCCTGCGTCCACCCGATGCGACATCAACGGCGGCGGCGCAGCAGTGCGAGCAGACCAAGCCCGCCCAAGAGTGCGGCGGATGGCTCGGGGACGACGCTGAAATTGTCCACCATCACACCGTTGTTGACAAGTGTTTCAACATAGGTCGAGTGGTCCACATTCGAAATCGTCAGGGTGTGGCTGGTAAGCTGCGCAGTGAACGTGAAGCTTTGTTGTGCCCAGCTTGAAGTCGGAGTGATGTTGAATCCCCCTGTAGGAACGGTGGTGTTGACGAAAACATCGAAGTTGCCTGAACCGCCGGAACGTTGTTTAGCATCGAAAAAGACGGTGTAGTTGTTGCCAACCGTGAGTCCACTGATACTGGTGCTCAGCCACCAGTTTGGCCCGCCTTCGACGTTGATATGATAGTTCCCGTCTGAAGCGGAGCCACCAAAAGTGTTGCCTGTCATGAGCCACGCGGTGGCGCTATTGGCGGTGCCGCCGCCGGGTGCGGTGAGTGTCCAGCCAGTGATGCTTGACCACTGGGTGGCGTGAATACCGCTACCCGCCTGCGGGTTCAGATACCAAGTTTCTGTGAAGGTGGCGGTGCCACGAGTATTGGTTTCAAAGCTTCCATTTCCACCGGCGATGGTGATGGCGGCGGTAGCGCTGCCGGTGAGACAAAGAAGGACGGGTAGGATGATATGGTTGATTTTCATGGGATTGTTTTGAGAGGTGGCAGGGTATCAGGGTGCTTCGGCTTTGATTTGAATGAAAAGCTTGGAGGAGGTGGGGACCGGGGTGAGGGTGATGGTGACGGTCTCGATGTCACCCGCTGCCGAGAGCGACTCGGTGTAGTCGGTGTCTTTTACCAGATTGTTCCACTCGTTGGTGGCGAGGGTGGTCGAACTTCGAACCGAGTAGTTGATATCGGTGTTGGACTGGAGCCGGCGCTGATAAGTGAACTGACCGGTGGTTTTATTGAACTGCGAAATGATCGGATTCACGGATGAACCACTGTTCGGGAGCAGTCCGAATGCATATTCCTCGAAGTTGCTGAGACCATCGGTATCGAGATCGCCACCTTCGGAACCGGTGGTAAGTCCATAGGTGGCACCCCAGTCATCGTAGTCGCTGCCGACTGCGAGGCTGAGTGTGCCGGTGGCTTCGGAGAATGCCCAATTGCCCTTGGCGTCGGTCATGGTCCAGATGCCGTCGTTTTCCGGGTCCACGAAGTCGATGACCGTGAAGGTGGCATCATCAAAGGAAGAGGCGGGGGCGAGGCTTGCGATATCGACCAGTAACCAGGTGCCGGCGGTGGCTCCGGTGACTGCGGTGGTATTGATGAGGAAGTCGCCCTTCAAGGTGGCGGTTCCGCTGCCGCCGATGGTGTTCTGACTGCTATGGGTGACCACGAAGGTCAGTCGGGCGTCATCGGCGAGTATGAGCGTGCCATCATTGATGGTGGTGTTGCCGGTGTAGGTGTTGATGCCTGCGAGGGTGAATGTGCCGGTGCCGGATTTGGTGACGGGAAGCGCCACGCCGCTGGTGTTACGGATGGATCCGTTGAAGGTGCTGGATCCATGATTTGCACCGATGGTTACGGCACCCAGTCCACCGCCGAAGTTGGAGCTTTGATCGAGAATTCCCGAGCCGGTGAGTTTGTCCACGGAGAGCCGGGCGTTGTAGCGGACGTCGAAGGTGGCTCCGGCGGCGATCTCCAAGGTCGCCTGCGCCATGTTGGCAGCCGTGCCGATGTTATTGACCCTTAGTGATCCCTGCTGGACATTCACGGTGCCGGTGAAGCCGGTTAGATTGGATCCGGTCCACAAGTCGATGGAGCCGGTGTTGGTTTTCGTCAGCGTGCCTTCACCGGATAAGACAAAGCTTTGTGGGTAATAACTGCCGACCACCGTGTTGGTATTATCGAGATTCAGGGTTGCGCCACTATCGACTGAAAAACTACCGAACGGAGGGTTTCCGCTTCGGGGACCAAGTTCCAGTTTCAGAGTCCCGATGCTAACCGTCGTCCCGCCGGAATAGGTGTTGTTCCCGGAAAGCACCAGGGTGCCCGCGCCGTCCTTGAGCAGGCCCTCGTTGCCATTGAGCGTGGCAGCGATGGTCGCAGTGATGCCATTGGCCACGGTGACGGAAGGGGTGGCGAAAAGGGCGCCGCCATCCAAGGTGAGACTGCCGATGCCAGCGGCCAGTGTGTGATTGGCACCGGAGAAAAGCAGCGCGCCGATCGGGCGGTTGACATCGACCGTGGCGGTGACGGGGGTGAGGCCGTTGAAGTTGGCGGATCGGTCGCCGCCTTGGGCGATGGTGTTGCTTTGCCAGTTGGTGGCGGTATTCCAGTTGCCGTCACCCGCGGTCCAGACGCCGTCCCCGGCCACCCAAGTTTCCTCGGCGATGGAAAACTGGTCCACCATGAAGCCGTTGTTGGCGGGGTTGTCCGTGTTGGAAATGGTCAGGGTGTGGGTGGCGGCTTCGGCGACGAAGGTCAGGGATTGTGGAGCCCAGCTGGTGGAGGCGGGACTCGGGCTCACCTGGGTGGGAGTGGCGGTATCCACAAACACATCAAAGGTGCCGCTGCCACTGCCTTGCCGTCTGCGGGACTGGAATGACACGGAGTAAGTGCTGCCAATGGTGAGGTTGTCCAAGGAGGCGCGCAGCCACCAGTCAGGACCGCCCTCGACATTGATCTGATAGATTCCATCCGATGGGGCTCCGTAGGTATTGTCTCCCATGAGCCATGCGGTGTTGGTATTGGGCGGCAAGGTCCCTCCTGGGGCGAAGAGCGTCCATCCGGGAATATCTACTCCACTGGTATTCGCTGCCAATGGATTCAGATACCAGATTTGTCCGAAACCACCTCCAAACGCAGCGGTGCCCCGGGTGTTGGTTTCAAAACTACCATTGCCACCGGCGATGGTGGGAGTGGCATGAAGGAGATTCCCGCCGCCAAGAGCGACGAGCAGGATGGGAAGGGGCAGGGATGGAGATCTCATAACGAGCTGCCATACTCTAGGAGCTAAGTGTTCCAGTTGTCATGTCGTGTAAACACATGACATGGAAATCGGACGGGCGTGGCAAAGCACTGCCACCGTGGCGGCAAGCCAGCCAAGACGATGATGACCCACGGCGCTGGATGTTACGGGTTTGAATCGGCACATGCAACCCGCGGCGGGAAGTTACAGCGCTTTCGAGGTGGGTAGGGATCTCATCGCTCAGCGCCGTTTTTGTCGGCTCACTCCGTCACAGTCAGCGACCATCAATGTGAGAACAACTGCCACTCGCGGATGGCGGTGCGGTCGTCAGCTTTGAGGGAGAGCCGGAATTTTTGGCCGGTGACCGGCTTGGGCAGGGTGACTTCCATTTTCAGTCCGATGGTGGTGCCATTCATTGCCTCGTGCCAGCTGCCATCCTTCAGGTATTCCACCTTCCATTCCTTTACCGGCGACCAGCCATCGCCGATGAGCATGCGGGTGACGGTTTTGGGTTCCTGCAAATCGACGGCGAGCCAGCTTTCGCGCAGCCATAGCGGGCGGTCGGGTTTGATGGCGGCGAAGGTTTTGCCGTAGATGGCATCCGCGACTTTCTCATCGCGGCCGGGCGACCAGAATGTATGGGGGTTGTCATCGAAGGCGGCATCCGCCTTGTGCATGTATTGTGCTGCAACACTGCTGGATGCCGCGGCAGGTTTGCGGTAAGCGAGCGAGCCGGTGGTCGAGGCAGGCGGGATGGGGCTGAGGGAAAGCGGGCTTTGTTCGAAGGTGAGTTTCACCACGGTGATGGACGGGTCCATCTTCTCCGCAGGCACGGCGAGCGTGAAGGCGATGTCGTTTTGTCCCACCTCCACGGGTGTACCATCTAACAAGGTGGCCGAGGTCACCTTGCTGGGAAGCCGAGGGAGGCTGAACGGCATGGTGGGTTTGCCGAAGATCTGTAGATAGGCGGCGTCCTTGGTGCGGGTGCTGGCATACCATGGCGTGGGCAGCCATGGCCCGCCGCGGGTGGCATAGACGGACTCACCGTTTTTCTGCAACCAGGTTCCCATTTCCTTAAGGCGGGAGACTTGTGCCGGCTCGATTTCGCCATCGGGTTTCGGGCCGACGTTGAAGAGCAGGTTGCCATCGCCACCGACGGTGCCGACGAGCACTCGCAGGCAGTGGTCGAGCGGTTTGATGGGATCGTTCGGCCGCCACGACCACTGGTTGCCGATGGTCATGCAGGTTTCCCAGGGGACGTCGTCGCCATAGCCGCCGACGAATTGTTCCGGCGTGGCGTAGTCGCCGCATTTGCCGATGTGGCCGTGGGATTCGTCTGGAGTCATCGCTTCGAGGCGGTTGGTCAGGATCACACCCGGCTGGAGTTTGCGGACGAGGGTGGCGGTTTCCTCGGGCTTGGACGGGCATGGGTGGCCATCGAAATCAAACCAGATCAGCGGGATTTTGCCGTATTGGGTGAGTAACTCGGTGAGTTGGGCGTGCATGCGCTCGACGAAGCGCGGGTTGTTTTCCGGGTGTCGGCAGTCCGGGTCCTTCCAATCGCCCGGGCAGAAATACACGCAGAACGGGAGGCCCGCCTTGTTGGCGGCGGTGGAGAGTTCCTTGACCACATCGCGGCCGAAGGGGGTGTTCATGATGTTATAGTCATCGGTCTTCGAGTCCCAGAGCAGGAAGCTGTCGCAATGTTTGGCGGTGAGCACCATGTATTTCATGCCCGCTGCCTTGGCGGTGGCGACCCATTCGTCGGCATTGAATTTGACCGGGTTGAATTGTTTGTAGAGATTATCATAAACATCGACCGGTGTGGCACCGAAACCATGTGGGGCGTAGGGATTGGACTTGGCGCGGGAAAAGCTGATTTCCCCGCCGGTGATCGAGACCGGCCCCCAATGGATGAACATGCCGAAGCGGGCGTCGCGCCACCATTTGAGATCTGGCGGAGCGACTGCGGGTGTTTCCGCACGGAGGCCCGGCAGGAGACAGGAGAGTGCGAGAGTGAGGGCGATTGATTTCAGAGTCATGAGGGATTTCAATAAATCGTATTAAATTGTGTTAGATATGTCATTTATCAGTGGCGGCAATCCGAATTCCATCCTTGAAGGCCATTTCCGCCACTTCGAATTCCGGTTTCAGAAGAGCTGCCATTCGCGGATGGCGGTGCGCTCGTTCGCTTTGAGGGAGAGCCGGAATTTTTGGCCGGTGACGGGTTTTGGCAGGGTGACATCGAGCAATTTTTCGCCGATGGTGGTGCCTTTGACCGCTTCTTGCCAGGTGCCGTCTTTGAGGTATTCCACCTTCCATTCCTTCACCGGGGCCCAGCCATCGCCGATGCGCATGCGGGTGACGGTTTTGGGCTCCTGCAAATCGACTGCGAGCCAGCTTTCGCGCAGCCAGAGCGGGCGTTCGGGAGTGATGGAATGGAAGGTCTTGCCATAGAGGGAATCCGCCAGATCCTCGTCGCGGCCGGGCGTCCAGTAGGTGCGCGGGTTGTCATCGAAGGCGGCGGCGGGTGTGTGCATGTAGCGGGCGGCGATGTTGCTTGAGGCGGTGGCGGGTTTGCGGTAGGCGAAGGAACCGGTGGCGGACAGCGGCGGGATCGCGGCGAGGGAAAGCGGGTTGTCCTCGAGGGTGAGTTTTACCACCGAAATCAGCGGGTCCATTTTCGCGGGTGGGAGGGCGACGGTGAAGGCGAGATCGCTTTGACCGAACTCTACCGGTGTGCCATCTAACAATTTTGCCGAGGCGACTTTGGATGGCAGGGCTGGCAGGCTGAAGGGCATGTTCGGCTGGCCGAAGACGTGGAGGTAGATGGCGTCCTTGGTGCGGGTGGCTGCGTAGGATGTCGTGGGATGCCAGGGGCCGCCGCGAGTGCCATAGACGGCCTCGCTGTTGTTCTGCAACCAAGCCCCCATTTCCTTGAGCCGGGCGACTTGTTCCGGTTCGATTTCGCCATCGGGTTTCGGGCCGACGTTGAAGAGCAGGTTGCCATCACCACCGATGGTGCTGATAAGCACGCGCAGGCAGTGATCGAGCGATTTCACCGGATCATTCGGCCGCCAGTTCCATTGGCCGGCGATGGTCATGCAGGTTTCCCAAGGCACATCGTCGCCGTAGCCGCCGACCTGTTGTTCCGGCGTGGCATAGTCGCCCCAGGGGCCGACGCGGCCGTGGGATTCATCGGGGGTCATGGCTTCGAGGCGGTTAGTGATGAGCACGCCCGGCTGGAGCTTGCGCATGAGGGTGGCCGTCTCGCGTGGATGGGCCGGGCTGGGTTGTCCGTCGAAGTCGATCCAGACGAGCGGGATGCGGCCGTAGTTGGTGAGCAACTCGGTGATCTGCTGGTGCATGCGCTCGGCGTATTTCGGGTTGTTTTGCGGGTGGCGGCAGTCCGGATCGCTCCAATCGCCGGGCGAGTAGTAAACGCAGAACGGGATATCGGCTTTTTTTGCGGCGACGGCGAGCTCACCGACCACATCACGTTTGAAGGGGGTGAGGCCGATGTGATAGTCGCGGGTCTTGCTGGGCCAGAGCATGAAGCCGTCGTGATGTTTGGCGGTGAGCACGATGTATTTCATGCCCGCCGCCTTGGCGATGGCGACCCACTCGTCGGGATTGAACTTCACCGGATTGAACTCCTTGTAGAAGCTATCATATTTCGCCGGTCCGATGGCACCGCGCGACCAACTGATTTCCTGGCCGCCGATGGCAGCGGGTCCCCAGTGGATGAACATGCCGAAGCGGCCATCGCGCCACCATTGTAGGTCGGGCGCGGCGACGGATTCGGCGGCATACAGCGGGGAAACAAGCGGCAGGGCAAGTGAATGCAGGGTGAGGGCGGCAAGAGAGGAAAGAATTCGGGAGTGGCGAGGCAGAGTCATCTTTGGCGAGCGTATTGGGTGACGGATGGCAGGCAGGAACGCTCATGCAAGCGGCACTCCTGTAAATTCGTGCAATCCCGCCTGTCTGTCATGTCGTGCAAACACATGACACCGGATCGGTCCGCAGGTTCCTTCCGTGCCGCCGTGAGGGCGATCATTGTTGTTTCAAGCGGGCAACGGCCTGGGAGCGTGAGTGCACATGGAGCTTTTTATAGATCCGCCCGATGTGAGTCTGGACGGTGGAGTGACTCACGGAAAAATGCTGGGCGATTTCCTTGAGCAGCAGTCCTTGGGCGAGGAGATCGAGAATTTCCCGTTCCCGTGGCGACAACTGGAAATCCTCCGCCTCACCTTGTTTGGGCGGTGGTGGTTTGCGGAATGCTTCGACGACGCAGCGTGCGATGTGGGCAGACATGGGTGAGCCTCCTTGCTGCACTTCGCGAATGGCTTCCAAAATCCGGGCGGGTGGCGTGCGCTTGACGAGGTAGCCGCACGCCCCTGCGGCGAGGGCTTGGAAGACTTGTTCGTCCTGCTCGAAGACGGTGAGCATGATCGCCTGCAAGCCCGGATACTCGGCCCGCAGCGCCGCAATGCACTCGGTGCCGGTCAAGCCTGGCAACTGCAAATCCATCAACACCACATCCGGTTTTTCCATGGGCAATCGCCGCAGCGCCTCGCGGGGGTCACCGTAAGTGCTCACGCAGCGGACGTCCGGAGACTGGTTCAGGTGCGTCTCGAGCATGCAGCGGTAAGCGGCGTCGTCTTCCACAATGGATACCCGGATGCTCATGTGTGTGCACCATGGGGCAGACAACCCGAGGAGTGCAAGCGAGGAAATCGCTGCTTCACCCGCCTGCTATAACTTTCCAGCGCAGGATGACGGTGGTGCCCGAGGGCCCGCTTTGGATGGCACAGGTGCCGCCGATCGAATTCATGCGCTCATGCATGTTCGTCAATCCATTGCGGTCGGTGGATGATTTCAAAGCGGCGGAATCAAAGCCGCATCCTTTGTCCGCCGCTCGGATTTCCATAAAGCCCTCGTCATAGCGGACGTCGATTTGCGCGGTGTTGGTGTGTGCGTGTTTGAGGATGTTGGCGACGGCCTCCTTGAAGGAGCGGAAGAGTGCGTTGCGTGGTTCCGGGCGCAGTTTGATATCCGGAGGAATGTCGGCCATCGGCCCGAAACGACAGATCACCGGAGTATCCGCGAAAAAGTCCTCGGCGTATTGATAGATATGGCGGACGAGGTCAGCCATGAGGTCGTGTTTCGGGCTGAGCGACCAAATGACCTGTTCGAGTTCCACCGCCACCTCGCGCACGCCGCGGGTCAGTGCGGTCAGTTGGGGGCTGGCCTGGGTGGATGTTTGTTGACCATGAAGGACAATTTCACCGAGCAGCGAAAGCCGGGCGAGCTTGCCGCCGACTTCGTCGTGCATGTCGCGGGCGATCCTGGCGCGTTCGGTGGAGAGGGCTGCCTCCGCCTTCATGCGGGTCAACTGGCGGGCGGCGCGGCGACGCGACCAGAAGATGCCGGTGCCTGTGGCCAATCCGGCCATGACAAGTGCGGATGACCATTGGAACCAGCCGGACATCCAGAAATGCTGGCGGACCAGAATCGGCAGGCGCAGCACCGTGGCATCCCACTGGCGGTCACTGTGGAGGGCCTGTGCCTCGAAGACGGATTGCCCCGGTGGCGGGCAGGCCATGTCGAGGGTCCACAAGCGGGATGTCCGCCAATCTCCCATGTCATTCCGCACGCGCCAGCGGAACCAATCGCCGGGCGGCAACCCGATCCCCGGGATTTGCACGCGCAGCGAGAGACGCTTCGTGCCGGGAGGAATCACCAGCGGCGCGACCACCGGAATTTCCCGTCCATCCGCCACTGCCGCGACAATCTCAGGGCAGCGGCTTTCATACACCTCCACCTCGGCCAATTGCGGAGAATAGGGGAGGGGACTGTCCGACGAGATGCGCAGGTAGCGGGCGCTGAATTCCCCATTTCCATCGGCTGGAACGAGAGTTTCCACCGCTCCTGGAGGCGGGTGCTTGCCATCGGCCCGCGCCATTCCCTGCCATGTGGCGGCGGCACCACGATCCGGGGCGGTCGTGAACAGGCTGACTTGGACGCGAGTGAAGCGCTCGAACTGCTCATCGCCACGGGTACGCAGCCCGATGTGATCGAGTTTGCAGATCCGCCCGAGATCGATTTCGTAGAAAAACCCGCTATCAGGCGGCAGCTTCCCCGGGTGGGCGATGGTGGCAGGCAAACCATCAGTGAGAGCCTCGGCGCGGAGCCGGGTGCGATCCGGATTCAGGTAAAGTGGGTGACTGCTGCGGGCCGGTTGGTAGTGGGCGATATTGGTTGTTTCCCGCTGATGGATGGCGACCCGGAACTCGGTGAGAGTGAAATCATGGGGCGCATACCAACTGAGGCCGACGAGCCGTCCATCCTGGGTGAGAGGCACCGGGATGGTATCGACCCGGAAACCGGTGGCCCGCCTGCCGGGAAGCACGGCGGTGATGCGGTAAATCTCATCGGGCACGCCGCCATTGACGTTGTAAGGAATCCGCGCGGCGCGCAGGCCGGAGCTGCTGATCCGCTCCAGCGTGGTGGCCTGGCTGTTGAAACGAAGGATTTCGAGCGGCTGCCAATTTCCCTCGAGCGAGGGCTCTTCATCGTTTGTGAAGGAAAGGGTGAACTCCGCCATCGGATTGAATGGCTTGCCCGCGAGGAAAAACAATGAGACGTCCAACTCAGCCGCTTCCACCGGGCGGAGGCAGTTGACAACGAGGCTCTGCGGCTTGGTCGTGCCGCCCGCGACCGACCAGCCGCCCGGCCCGGTTTCCACACCATCCACCACGCTGGCGAATGTTTCCATGGCCCCGGCGTAAAACGTCGCTTGCGGAGCAAACAGTTCTAACGGATCAGCGGCGCGGATCGTCGATGACGCCCCGGCCAGTGCCAGAGCGGTGAGGAAACGGACGCACAGGAAACCGGGCAAACCTTCGATCATCTTCCGGATTCATAAACGACTCTGCGGCCGGAGGGAAGCCCTGGCTTCCGCTTGGTGGCGAAATGCGGCGAGTAGCTGCCATGATTCAAGGGGCGTCCCTTGGTCATGACGCCGGGGATGTGCATGCCCAATCCTGCACTTCCAGATCCGCGACGCGGCGGAACTCGCGTGCTTCTTTTTGGCAGCGTCCGCGAATCCGCTTTGCCGCTGCGGTGACGGACTTTTCCCGCGCAGTTCGCGGGCGGACCAAAGCCGTGCCGCGCAGCAGCAGGATGAAAGTATCCGTGTCCAGCAACCGGATCATGGCAGGCCGGCGTTGAAGTCCCTGATCTCCGATGACTTGCGAGCACGCCCATCTTCCGTGATGTTTGCGTTGTCCGCTGGGTTTTCCGCAGCATGAAGCGGTCATGCCCAGGTGAGCAGTCATGCCGTTATTCCGAGAAGTTGTGGGAAAATGCGCACCACGACACCCAAGCAAAGCTTCCTCAATCCGACGGCCTGCTCAAGCCTCTGAGGATTTTGTTAGAAACTAACAGAGTTCGCCTCTGGTGACAAAGAAGCCCGCCGCACGGCAAGGACGGAAAGCCTCCGACCTGCCAAAAAAACTGCGGCGGGATGGAAAATGACTCAACGGTTCATCAAATCCTCGATTTCTTCAGCTTCAATTGGGATGCTTGACATGAGGTCGATGTTGCGGTCATTGGCGATGAAGATATCATTCTCAAGCCGGACGCCGAGGTTCTCCTCACGGATATAGATACCGGGTTCGATGGTGAAGACCATGCCCGCGGCAAAGGGCTGGTGTGGCGGGGCTACATCATGCACGTCGAGTCCCAGGTGGTGGGAGGTGCCGTGCATGAAGTATTTTTTCACCAGCGGCTTGTCCGGCCCCTGGGCCTTGGCCTCGCTTGCGGTGAAGAGTCCGAGATTCACAAGCTCGCGCTCCATGACTTCGATGACTTGCTGGTGGTAGTCGAGCGGAGTGTTCCCCGGGCGGACGAGACCATTCAGCTCATGAAATGCACGCAGCACGGCATCATAAACCTGCCGCTGTCGCTTCGTGAAGCGGCCGTTCACCGGCACCGTGCGAGTGAGGTCGGCATTCCAGCCACAACATTCCGCAGCTACGTCCATCAGGACCATTTCACCGTCCTGGCAGATCTTGTCATTGCTGAGGTAGTGGAGCACACAGGCGTTGAGCCCGGACCCGATGATCGGTGAATAGGCAAATCCCCTGGAACCTCGGCGGACGAATTCATGAAGCAGCTCGGCCTCGATTTCCCACTCGCCAACGCCTGGCTTGATAAAGCCAAGCACGCGGCGAACGCCTGCTTCCGTGATGTCACAGGCTTTGCTGAGGAGGCGCAGCTCCTCGGCATCCTTGGTCATGCGCAGCTGGTGCATGAGCTGGGCGAGCCGCTCGTAGCGGTGGAGCGGGTAGCGTGCCTGGCAATCGCGGATGAAGCGCGCGTTGCGTGTTTCCACCACTACGCTGGCACGGAGATGCTCGTTTGTCGTCAGATAGATATGATCGGCCTGGGGGATCAACCGGTGCAGGAATCCATCAAAGCTGTTAGACCATTCGACACGGTTGATCCCCGAGACGGCGGTTGCCTGTTCCTTGCTCAGCTTGGCGCCCTCCCAGACGGCGATATGTTCGTTGGTCTCACGCACGAAGAGAATTTCGCGCTCTTTGGGATCGATGGCGTCCGGCATGAGAATCAGAGCGGTTTCCTCTTGATCGATTCCGCTGAGATGGAAGAGGTCGCTGTTTTGTTTGAAGGACATGGTGCCATCCGCATTCGTCGGGAAGATGTCGTTAGAAAGTACAATGACGATGCTCTTGGGTTTCAATAGCGCCCTGAGATTGACGCGGTTACGGATGAAAAGCGAGTTGGAGATAGTTTCGTAGCGCACGGCCCCATTGGACCGGAATCGAGGCGCGCGGGCAATTAACATTTTCGTAAAAATGGCGAAATCCGGGGATTGGACAACCGGTTAGAGTTCGTTCCCGGGCAGCTCCTTGCGGTAAGGCACAGGGGGGCACTCGATCATCCTGCCAAACTAAGGGGCTCCCGCATCCCTGCGAACCACCCGGATGCCGAATACCGCTGCGATTTCATGCCCGGCGATCGCTTGAAAACGAACGGTTGCCTTGACCTTACCTTTGGCCATGGCCTCTGAGAGCGGATACACAACATCGAAAAACTCCGGTTTGCCGCGAGCTTCGATCACTTGGGAAGCGAGCTTCTCCCCGTCGATGAGGATGTCGAAAGAACGCCTGCTCCATTCGTCGCGGTTGTAGGTGACCACGAGTGCCAGTGGTTTTTGCGGGTCCAGCGGCAGATCAAATGAAAACCATTTGGCCCCCCGGCGGCAGGCGCGGCCCATGACGCGGTCAGGGCGGGTGTCTTCGCCCCGCTGGTGAAAATCACGTTCCGGCTGCATTTCCCCAGGTTGTAAAAAGGCGACGGTGGCGGCGTCCAGTCGGGCCTGACGCTCGCGCTGTGCGGCGATATCGGCTGACTTTGCCTGCCAACCCTCGGGAGTAAATAGATCCCAATATGCAGCGTAGCGTTCGCGATGGAGTTGATAGAATGGCAGCATCTCCACCTCGCGGTCGCGTCCTACTCCGACGGTGCGGAACAGCCCCGGCTTGCCCGCCACCGGCTTGAGCCACTCGTCCACCGGCCGGCCAGCAGCGACCAAGACCGGGACCGACTTCAAATCCTCGACATGGCTGCCGGGGGAATGATCGTGCCGATGAGCTTCTCCCAGTTTCCCTGCAAGTACCAGCGGGCCCCAAAGGATGGCGACGCGGTCGGGATGATCCGGCAGGGGTTCGATGCGAAGTTGTTTCGGTAGGGCGACTTCAAGGGTGTCGCCATCGTTCCAGAGGCGGCGGATTTCGACGAAGGTGCTTGAGTCGGCGGGTTGAGGAAGGTTCTCAGCATGGCCGTTGATGCTTATCGCAAATCCCTTGCCGGTCCAACCGGGCCGCCTCAGCGCGAAGGTCAATTCCTTGGGCGCTGCCATTTTCAGCCGCAGGGTGGCCGTCTCGCCGATGGGAAATCCAGTATCCACGGACAGGCTCACTCCTGCGGACTTCCAGTCGGCGGTGGAAGGGCTGTAGAAGTTTACCCATAGCTTGTCGCCTGATTCGAAGTAGAGACCGGAACCGTGGAGGGCATGGTTTTCCATACCGCTTCCGACGCAGCAGGTGAAGCTTTCCTTCATGTCAGCATACTCTCTCTCCACGCCACGGCCGACGGGGACCATATAACAGGTGGAACCATCGGCAGGGTCGATCGAGCCAAGCACGTGGTTGAACAACGAGCGCTCCTCGAAGTCGGCAAGAGCCGGAGAGGGTTGATAAGCGAACAAGCGCCGGGTCAGCTTGCACATGTTATAGATGTTGCATGACTCGGCGGTGCGCCCGTCGATGCGGTCGGCCAACTTGTCCGGCTGGCCGAAATACTCGTCCTTGCCATGGCCACCGGTGGCATAGCTGTGATGATGGACTACCCGATCCCAGAAAAACGAAGAAGCTGTGAGGTCTGCGGCATCGCCCGTGGCAGCGTAGCGTTCCAGCGACCCGATCAGCTTGGGGATCTGGGTGTTGCCGTGGGTGCCTGGCAGGATGTCCTCACGTTTTTTGAGTCCGGTGGTGATCGCCTCGTGCTCGAATTTGCGGGACAAGTCCAGCCAGCGGCGGTCACCGGTGTCGGTGAAAAGATCGACCATCACCTCGTTCATGCCGCCGAACTCACAATTGAGCATCGTCTGGATCTGTGCGGGTGACAACTTGGAAAGCACCCGTTCCGTCCAAGCGGCAAAGCCCACCGCGAGTTCGAGCGCGGTCTTGTTTCCGCAGTGGCGATAGGCGTCGCGCAGTCCGGCGAAAGTCTTGTGAAGTGTATACCAGGGAGCCCACATGCCGTTGAGGTCGAAACCGCCGGAGCGGATGTTCCCGCTGGCGATGTCATTTTCGAAAATATCCGCGCCGTCGCGCCCGGCGGCATCGGCAAGCGCACCGAGGTAGCCATTGCGGCGCTTGTCATGGACTTCCTTCATCCGCGAGACGAGTTCGTCGGCGCGTTGCTTGAATGCCGCGTCGCCCGTGGTGGCGAACATCAGGCTCACCGCTGATAGATAATGCCCGGCGATGTGGCCGGTAAGTTGTTTTCCATCGACCGAATCCCAACCGCCATAGCCCGCCGCCTTGGATTCCATGCCGGCACGGATGCGGTAGCCAGCGATCAGGCGATCGGCCTCAAGTGATAACAAATACCGCGCGTCGAGGTCCTGGGCGTGTTTGAGCGGGCCGCCTGTTAGACGGACGGCGCTTAGCGGCAGCGGCCGGGCAGCCTGGCGCGGGGGCAGGGGACGGGTGTCGGCGTGGGTCATGGCGAGGGTGAGCAAAAGGCAAGCCCCGACAACGCCCGCGCGGCGCTCCGGCCTGCGCGCGGGATGATCTAGCAGAGTTGGGTCTTGCATGGCCGGGCGTGGACTTGATTTGGAAAAGGCGCGTCACTCCATGCGCCGGATACCGAGTGGATTGGCGTCCTGGAGTTCGGCGGGCAGAGCGGCATCCGGGAAGCTTTGCCAAGCTACGGGGCGGCAGAAGCGGAAGATGGCCATGGGGCCCACGGACGTGCTGCGGCCATCGGATGTGGCGGGGAACGGGCCGCCGTGCACGATGCTGTTGCAGACTTGAACCCCGGTGGGAAAGCCGTTGTAAATGAGCCGCCCGGCCCGTTGCTGAAGTGCGTGGACAAGGCCGGCGTGAGCGGTGAGCTCTTCGTCGGTAGCGTGCAGCGAAGCGGTGAGCTGGCCCTGGAGATGTGGGATGGCAGCTTCGATTTCCTGCAGGCTGCCGCGGACGATGAGTGTGGCGGGCCCGAACATCTCGTCTTGCAGCGAGTCATGGGCAAGGAAGTCGGCCACTGAAACGATGAACAAAGAGGGCTTGCCCTGACCGGGGCCCGCCTCTTTGCCGCTACTCGCCAAGGTCTCCACACCGGGTGTATTGGCGACTCGGGCGGTGGCACCGACGAATGAGTTGCAGATCGCCGCGTTGAGCATGGTGCCCGGCGAGCCAACTGCAGTTAGGGACGTGAGATGGTTGAGGAAATCCTCGCCCGTGCCGGTGGGGAGGAAAACCAGTCCAGGGTTGGTGCAAAACTGTCCAACGCCGAGGGTGAGCGAGCCGAAGAAGCCTTCAGCGAGCGCCTGCTCGCCACGGGCAAGTGCGCCGGGCAGGATGACCACTGGATTGATCGAACTCATTTCCGCGTACACCGGGATCGGCTGCGGGCGTGCATTCGCCGTATCCATCAAGGCAGTACCACCCGCGCGGGAGCCGGTAAAGCCGACCGCTTGAATAGCCGGGTGCTTCACCACCGTCTGGCCGACACTCCGGCCGCCGCCGTAGAGAACGGAGAAGACTCCCTCCGGCATCTCGTTGGCACGCGCCGCGCGAACCACTGCCGAGGCGACGATTTCGGCGACGCCCGGATGCGATGAGTGGGCGATCACGACCACCGGACAACCTGCGGCCAGGGCGGATGCCGTATCGCCGCCAGCCACCGAGTAGGCGAGCGGAAAATTGCCCGCACAGAACACCGCCACCGGGCCGATCGGCCGCAGCATCGAGCGGAGGTCCACCTTGGGCAGCGGTTTGGAATCCGGGTCGGCACGCTCGATGCGGGCGTCCACCCACGAGCCCTCTTCGATCAGCTCTGCGAAAAGCCGCAGTTGGCCGGTGGTCCGGCCGGTCTCACCGCGCAGGCGTGCCTCTGGCAAGGCTGTTTCAAGTTGGCCGCGCTCGACGATGTCCTCCACCACCGCTTCGATCTCAGCCGCCGCATCGCGAAGGAACTTGGCACGCACTTTCCCTGATAGAATGGAAAAGGCGGGAAAGGCGGCGGCGGCGAGCGACATGGCACGCTCCACCTCCTCCGGCGAGGCTGCGAGGTAGGCTGGCTCAAGCTGGGTGCCGGTGCCCGGTTGGACGCCATGGCCGCAGACGGTGGCGCTGGTGGATCGGGTGTAGCCGATGAAAGATGTGCCGAGGAGCGGTGAAATCATGGTTTCGGTCAAGTTAGAGTTTTGGCGCGGTGGCGAGAGCTTTTTCGATGATCGCGGTCGCTTCGGCCAGCTCGGCGCCGACGAGTTCGAGGCGCGGCGGACGCACGCGGGTGTTTCCAAGTTTCCCTCCGGTGGCGAGCATCTGCTGCAGTTTGATGAGCTGCACGAACTTCACCACCGTATCCATGCGCAGCATCGGCAGCATCCAATGATAGATCTCCATGGCCTCTTCGACACGGCCTGAGATGCCGAGTTCGAGCAGTTTCACGTTGTAGGCGGGGAAGGCGTCACCCACACCGGTGATCCAGAATTTCGCGCCCATCGCAAAGCCTTCGAGCGCGCAGTCATCCACTCCCACGCCGAGCGCCACGCGATCGCCGCAAAGCTCGCGGATGCCGGCGATCCGGCGGGCATCGGTCGAGGACTCCTTGACGGCGGCCACGTTCGGCAGCTCGTCTGCAAGCTCCTTGATGTGAGAGGGAGTGAAGTCGGTCTTGTAGGCGACGGGATTGTTGTAAATGATGCAGGGGAGGTCGGTGGCGGTGATCACCGCGGTCATGTGTTGCTTCATTTCTCGCCAATCGGACGAGTAGAGATAGGGGGGAAGCACCATCAATCCGCTACAACCGTTGTCCTTGGCGGCCTTGGCGAGATCGACCGCCTCCTTGGTGGAAAGTGCGGCGATGCCTGGGATGATCGGGGTCTCAGGGACGGCGTCGACGTAGGTTTTTTGCAGCGCGACTTTTTCCGAAAAAGAGAGCGTGGCACCCTCGCCGAGCGAGCCGTGGGCAACGATGGCGGTGCAGCCGTTTTCAATCAACCACTTGCCGTGCTCGGCCATCAGGCCGTGATCGATGGACAGGTCTTCGTTGAACTGGGTGAGGGTGGCTGGCATGACGCCTTTCCAATGGATATTCATGATATGTAGATGTTTTGTTGTTTTGTTGTTTTGTTAGAAATTTGCTTGGATGCCGTGACGGAACGGATCATCCGGGTTGAAACGATAGACCGACTCGCCGTTCACCCAGGCGCGGCCGGACACGCGGGGGAGGACTTTTCCGTCGGCGAGTTCCTCGACGCTGCCCTCGAACACGCTGCCAAGGATGCCCGCCTGCCGCCAAATCCGGCCGGGGGCGAGTTTGCCAGCGGCATGCAGGCAGGCGAGTTTGGCGCTGGTGCCGGTGCCGCAGGGTGAACGATCATAGGCCTTGCCGGGGCATAGCACGAAGTTCCGGCTGTCAGCGAGCGCGGGATCTTGAGGCGGGCCGAAGACCTCGATGTGATCAATCTCCATGCCGTCAGCACCGGTAATGCCTGACTCTTCCAGCGCTGTTCGCACGGCACAGGTGAAGGCGGTGAGGGCTTCAAGATTCGCGGGCGACACGGCAGGCCCTTGTCCGTCAATCAGGAAAAACCAGTTGCCACCCCAGGCGATGTCGCCGCGCACCGTGCCCCAGCCGGGCACTTCGACGGTCACGTCAGCAGCGAACCGCCAGCTTGGCACGTTGGCCACTTCCACCGATCCGTCATCACGCAGGGTCGCGGAAACGACGCCGACCGGCGTGTCGATCCGATGGGTCCCCGGGCCGATTTTCCCCAAATGCGCGAGGGTCATGGCAAGTCCGATGGTCCCGTGGATACACATATTGAGCGTGGAGATGTTGTTGAAATAGATCACGCCACAGACGCAATCCGGCGCGTGCGGGGGGCAGAGGATTGCGCCGACCATCGCATCGTGGCCGCGCGGTTCATTGCAGACGGAGCTGCGGAGCCAGTCGTGTTGTTCCCGCAGGACCCTTGCCTTCTCCGCAAGCGTCCCCGCACCGAGGTCTGGGCCGCCGGAAATGACGACGCGCGTGGGCTCACCGCCGGTGTGTGAGTCGATGACGTGGAGTGGGGACAAGCACATGTTCACTTCGGACAATAACAGCAAGGTCTAGGCGAAAGCACTAGCGCGGGCTCTCGTTTTCGCATAAGCAGAACCAGCCCGCACGCAAATGACACCCACCTCGCTAAGAAATGATTTTTTCGAAACCACGGAGGTGATTCATGGTGTGGAGAAGCTCTTTGATGGGGTCTCGGACATCGTGTTTTTCATTAAGGATACACAAGGGCGGTATATGGCGGTCAATGACACGCTGGCCGTTCGCTGTGGACTCGCCAACAAGGAGGCGGTGATCGGCCGCAGGGCGGATGAGCTTTTCCCGCCGCCGCTGGGGGAGGCTTTCGCACGGCAGGATCTTGCCATCCTTGCGGGCGGGCCTGGTTTTCGTGACCATCTGGAGCTCCATCTTTACCCGGGAGGCAAAAGCGGGTGGTGCCTCACTTACAAAGAGGCCATCCTGAGCAAGCGCGGTGGTGTGGCGGGGGTCTGCGGAATCTCCCGCGATCTTCACTCTCCCGGTGGCCAGGATGGCGATTTTCCGGCGCTTTCCGCGGCGATCGAGCACATCCACCAGCATTTCGATGAACCACTGCGCCTGACCACGCTCGCCAACATCGCCGGGATGTCGGTCTATCAGTTTGACCAGCGTATCCGCTCCCTGTTCCGGGTCACCGCGGGGCAATTTCTTGTGAAGGTGCGCATCGAGGCTGCTTGCAAGCGGCTCACCCGCACCAACGATCCCATCGCCACCATCGCGCTGGACTGCGGCTACTCGGACCAATCCGCATTCTCCCGCCAGTTCCGGCAAGTGGTGGGGATCAGCCCGCTGGCGTATCGCAGAAAGCCAGCTGCGGGCTGAGCCGGTGGGCATTGGGTGGACGCGGGACATTTTTTGAAAGCGCCCTCGGCAAGCAATCGTTTGCGGCAATCCCAGCTCCGTGCGGCGGGATTTCCAAGATCCGCGAACCTGAAAAAAATCGCCAGCCACCACCCAACCAAGGAGTGAACCGGTTCATCACGGAGCTTGTCGGTTCATCTCTTCCGCGGAGAGGCGATCGTGCCGCCTAATACCCAGTGCTGGGGAAACCCCACATAACGGCGGTCATTCTTGCCCCGGGTGACAGCATCCACCCACCGGACGATCCGCCGCACCATCTTGGTATCATCCCCACGCAAGCACGAAATTTCAGGTTCTTTCCAAGAAAACCAATCATCTTCGTTGATGCTGAAGAGGGAGATATCCGCAGGCGCACGCAGTCCGCGGGATGCAAGAAATGACAAAACCCCTGCCATCCATTTGCCATAGGTGGTAATGATGGCTGTGGGTGGAGTCAGTTGGAATGTCTTGTTCAATATGTCGCGCAACCCCTTCGGTGTGGACTGCCAAATTGGCATATGGTAACTGGTCATCTCATGACCCACCTCGTGGAGCACCCTTGCCAAAACACCGATGTGCGGGTGGCTTTGAGAGATCTCCGCCCGGTAATCCGGCCATAAAAACAGAATCCTCCGGTGCCCCAAGTCCACAAGATGTCGCAAGGCTTTCTCAAATACCTCGCTTGCATTCATGCCGGTCCCGGCGATGGGCTGGTTCAGCGTTTCCCCGCCAATGCAAATCGCAGGCTGCGGTTGCTTCACAAACCACTCCACCACCACCCGCTTGGGACCGATGATCACCCAGGCATCCGACGGCGTGTCTCGGACGAAACGCTCTATCTTCACCACGTCATGCTTTAGATCCTCTTGCGATTTCAGCGCGATCCGGCAAATGTGGCCGGCCAATTCAAGTTCGTGCTGGAGGTTCATCACGACCTGTTGGAAGGCCCCGTCCTCATCCCTCAGCCGCATTCCAGGCAATACCGTGACTCGCAGTGAGCGGCGAGTCGCAAGCTTGCCATCTGCCGGCCTCGCTGCGGTTCTCGCCTTACCCGCCCCGGCTCCCCGGATCCATCCCTCCTCTTCAAGTTGGCGAATCGCTGTCCGCATTGTGGCGGGCGAGACATCGTATTCCGCAGCCAAGGCAAGCACGCCAGCAAGTTTTCCCAACAAGCGTCCGTCACTGATGCATTCCCGCAAGTGAATCGCGGTCTGCTCCGCAGCTGATAAACGTCTCGCCGAACGACCCATCTCCCTCGAACTGCTCCATTTTTTGATCGGGTTGTCAAAAACGAAATTCTTGCTGGGCTGAAAATTTCCCCGACTCTGCTGCAAACAGTCACACACACCAAGCATCTCGATGAAAACTTTGCCTCTGGAGGGAGGCAAAACCCGGGCGGAGTCTGGTTTTGGGTTTCCAGACTCCGCCTCATTGATTCCACCGCGATGGCTATCCATCCAAAGATCAATACAACTTCGCATGATATGCGCAGGCAACGTCCAACCATGCGGAATCATCCAACGTCTCACGTCCGTATCAGGTTTGAACGATTCAAACAAACATGAAGCCATTCATTCAACTAACAGTAATTTTTGCCGGGATGATCGCAGCCACCACCTGGGCGGCGGATTCCAAAGTCAATGCCGTAGTCCGCGCGGACCAACCCGGTCACACAATCCCGGAAACACTCTACGGTATCTTTTTCGAAGATATCAACTACGCCGCAGACGGCGGGATCTATGCCGAACTCGTGGCCAATCGTGGCTTTGATTGGCCGACTCCCGAACTGCAAGCGTGGAGCAAGGACTATCGCGGTGGTGGCACCGCCCGTTTGTCCCGCCAATCCGGATTTCCACTCCATCCCCACACGGCGCAATACCTACGCATCGAGGTGCTCCATCCAGGCAAGGATCAGGCTGGCGTTGGGGTTTCTAACGGCGGTTTCGGCGGTATTGCGGTGAAAAAAGGAGCCACCTATCATCTGTCGTTCCACGCCCGGGCACACCGTGGTTACAAGGGTGGCCTCACAGTGGCGCTCGAATCGAAATCCGGCGAGCGCCTCGCCAGTTTCCGACTGGATCCCAGCGATTGGAAAAACCAACAACCCGCCGCCAAGGCAAGCTCGCCGGTCGCTCCGGTAGAGCCCGCTAACTGGGTGAAATACTCCGCCGAACTCAAACCCACCGCCACCGTGGCGGATGCCAAACTCGTGGTGCTTTGCGATGCGGTGGGAATCGTCGATCTGGAGTTTGTCTCGTTGTTTCCTCAGGACACTTACAAGCAGCGCCCGAACGGCCTGAGACCGGACCTCGTCGAGCTGCTCAAGGCGATGAGGCCCGGATCGTTGCGTTTCCCCGGCGGCTGCATTGTGGAAGGCCACGACCTCAACAATATGTATGACTGGAAACGCACCGTCGGCCCGGTGGAAGGCCGGCCGATCAATTCCAGCCTTTGGGGATACTGGCAATCCGGTGGTCTCGGGTTCTTCGAGTATTTCCAACTCGCCGAAGACATCGGTGCCTCGCCGCTACCGATTCTTGCTGCCGGTATGTCCTGCCAATTCCGGAAATCCGAGATGATTCCGTTAGACGGACTTGGCAAGGTGATCCAGGACGCGCTCGACCTGATCGAGTTCGCCAACGGCGCGCCCACCACCCCTTGGGGCAAAGTGCGTGCGGACATGGGCCACCCCGCGCCGTTCCAACTCAAGATGCTCGGCATTGGCAATGAAAACTGGGGCATGGAGTTCATCGACCGCTACGAGATCATTTACAAGGGCCTCAAAGCCAAGCATCCGGAAATCGAGATCGTCTCCTCCTCAGGTGCCGGGCCGGCCGGGCGGGAATATGACCTCGCATGGGACAAGATCCCGAAGATCGGCGCGCAATGGATCGACGAGCATTATTATGTTTCCGCCGACTGGTTGTTCAACTCCACAGGCCGCTATGACAAGTTCGACCGCAAGGGCCCGAAGGTCTATGTCGGAGAATACGCCTGCCACCTCCCTGACAAATCCAACAGCCTGTATGCCGCACTGGCCGAAGCGGCGATGATGACCGGCTTCGAGCGCAACTCGGACATCGTCGGCATGACGGCCTACGCGCCGCTGTTCAACAAGATCGGCAGCACGCAATGGACGCCGGATTTGATCTGGTTCACCAACACCCAGTCTTACGGCACACCGTCCTATCACGTGCAGCAGATGTTCGGCGCGAATCGCCCGGATGTATTGCTGCCCACCGAGGCCAGGGCGCTGCCCAAACCACTCCCGCCCGCGGGTCGCATCGGTCTGCAAACGTGGCTCAGCTCCGCCGAGTTCAAGGACATCCAGGTCACCCGTGGCGGTGAGATGCTTTACAAGTTTGATCCCGCGAAACACCTCGATGGCTGGAGCCCGGCCGCCGAAGGCAATTGGGAAGTGGTGGATGGCGCGCTCCGCCAAACCAACGATCAGGTGAACAAGACGAACATCATTATCGGCGATCCCAATTGGCAGGATTACACCATCCGCCTCAAGGCCCGCAAACTCGGCGGCGCGGAAGGATTCATCGTCCGTCTGCGCGATCAGAATAGCCGCTTCGTTCACATCAATTTCGGCGGTTGGGGCAACAGCGCCCATGGCATCGAGCAAAATGGCCAGAATCCAATCATCCAGAAACCCGGCCACATCGAACCGAACCGCTGGTATGACGTGGAAATCTCGCTGGCTGGCGACCGCATCAGCGCCAGCCTGGATGGCGTGAGGATTTTCGAAAACGTCAGCGTGCCAGCTGCCGTGGCTCCCAAGGTGGAGATCGTCTCGGGCTACGACAAGAAGACCGGTGAGATCGTCGTCAAGTGCGTCAACCCGGGCACCGGGGCCACCGCATTGCAGTTGAGCCTGAAAGGCGCATCCGTGCCAGCCCAGCAAGCCCGCCGCATCACGCTCACCGGCGAACCGACTGCCATCAACGAGCCCGCGCAACCGGACCGCATCGCCCCCGTCGATGACACCTTCGCGGTGTCAGGCCCGGAGGTGGCGATCGAGTTGAAACCCAGTTCGCTCACCATCCTGCGCTATAAAGCCAGCCTCACAGACTGATCCCGCGAACCCTCACTCTTTCATGAAATCATTGAATCACTCCATGCTCGTTGCATTGTCCGGCATGTCTCTATCGCTCATGCCTGTTGCTGCTTCCGATTACTCCGTGAATCCGGTGCCCTTCACGGATGTCAGCTTCACGGAAGGCTTGTGGCAGCAGCGACAGGAAATCAACCATCGCGTCACCCTGCCCTTCGCTCTCGACCAGCTTGAGACCTCCAAGCGCCTGCTCAACTTCGACCTGGCCGCAGAAACCATGCGCCGCCGCGCCGCTGGTGAGTCCACATTCCAGAACAAGCCGCCCACCCAATACCCGTTCGATGATTCGGATGTCACCAAGGCGCTTGAAGGCGCGGCCTTTTCCTACAGCGTCAAGCCGGACCCCGCGCTGGCCAAGCACATGGAGGAAATCATCACCCGCGTCGCCGCCGCGCAGGAACCGGATGGTTATTTGTTCACCTTCCGCACCATGCATCCGGACTCGCCGTCCCACCCATGGCTCGACCCCAAACGCTGGCTCAAAGACCCGGCTCTCAGCCACGAGCTATACAATCTCGGCCACATGTTCGAGGCTGGGGTGGTCCATACCCAGGCCACCGGCTCGAAGTCATTGATGGATATCTGTCTCAAGAGCGCCGAGCTGCTTCACCGCGATTTCGGCGATGGAAAACTCGTCATCGCCCCCGGCCACCAAGTGGTGGAAATGGGCCTGGCCAAACTTTACCGCCAGACCGGCGACAAGCGCTGGCTTGACCTCGCCAGGATCTTTCTCGAAGCCCGTGGCCGCAGTGGCACCGGCACCGAATACAGCCAGGACCACCTGCCCGTCACCGAACAACGCGAAGCCGTCGGTCATGCCGTGCGGGCGAACTACCTCTACTCCGGCATGGCCGATGTCGCGGCCCTCAATGGCGATGAAAAATATCTCGCCGCCATCGATGCCATCTGGGAAAACGTGGTGGGCAAGAAAATGCATATCACCGGTGGAGTCGGCGCTCGCGGCGCTGGCGAGGCGTATGGTGACAACTATGAATTGCCGCATCGTTGTTATAATGAAACCTGCGCCGCCATCGCCTTCCTGTTCTGGAACCACCGCATGTTCCTCATGACTGGCGAGGGCAAGTATATGGATGTTTTCGAACGCACTTTATACAATGGGTTCCTCAGCGGTGTTTCTCTATCGGGCGATCGCTTCTTCTATCCAAACACCCTTGAATACGATGGCAAGGAAGCGAACAACCACGGCTATGCCGGCCGCGCTCCATGGTTCGGCTGCGCCTGCTGCCCGCCGAACACACTGCGCACCATGGCATCGCTCGGCGGCTATGCCTACGCAGTGCGTGACAAGGATCTGTTCGTAAACCTCTATGCCCAAGGCACCGCCAAGGCTAATGTATCCACCCGCAAGGTCAATGTTACCCAGCAAACCCAGTACCCGTGGAATGGCTCGGTCAAACTCACCATCAACCCGGATGGTCCGCAGGATTTCAATCTATGCCTACGCATCCCCGATTGGGTGCGTGGCAAACCAGTTCCTTCCGATCTCTATCACTATGCCAACGCCGAAGCCGCCGCGTGGTCGGTCAAGGTGAACGGTAAGATCATTCAACCCCAGCTCAAAGACGGCTATGCACGCATCCAACGCGAATGGAAGCCGGGCGATGCGGTCGAACTTGAGTTGCCGATGCCGGTGCGCCGCGTGCTGGGCAACGACAAGATCGCCGCCACCCGAAACCAGATCGCCCTCGAACGTGGCCCGATCGTCTACGCCTACGAGGGAGTCGATAACGGCGGCTCGGTCCTTGAGTTCGCACTGCCGGAAACCTGCGAGGTCAAACCGGTCTTCCGTAGCGACCTCATGGGAGGCGTGACGGTGCTGGAAATCGACAAGGCGCTGCGCGTGAAACGTGGCGATCAAGGGCTTGCCGAGGAAACCGCCACTTTGATCGGCATCCCCTACGCATTCTGGAACAATCGCGGCAATTCGCCCATGACCGTCTGGCTCGGCAAGGATGCCGCAAGCGCCCGACCTGCTCCGGCTCCCACCTTGGCTTCACAGGCCAAAATCGAAGTCTCTTTTGCCCGCAGCGGTATGAACATCAGCCGCATCAACGATCAGTTGTTGCCTCGCAATGCCACCGACGGTTTCGCCCCCGCCTTTGATTTCTGGCCTCATAAGGGTGGCACGGAATGGGTGAGTTATCAGTTTGAAAAGGACGCCAAAGTCAGCTCGGTTACAGTCTCATGGTTTGATGACACGGGCATGGGTGAGTGCCGCCTGCCCACGGCCTGGCGCCTGCTCTACCGCGATGCCTCAGGAAAATGGCTGCCCGTCACCGGCGCTTCGGACTTCACCATTCGAAAAAGTGAACCCGTCACCGTCCGCTTTGATGCAGTCATCACCCAAGCGCTGAAACTCGAACTCGACCTTCAGCCTGGTTGTTCCGCCGGACTCTACGAGTGGGAAATCGGCAGCGCGCCTTAATTTGAATCTCCTCCACGATCTCATGAAATCACCCATCCAACTCACCACCGCGATCTGCGCGGGCATGCTCATCTCATTGCCGGGTTCGCTCGCCTCTACCGGCTCCACCCCGCCACCTGCCATCGGGGTGGTCGATCCGCCAGAACATGACTTCTTCTCAAAGCGGCTCGATTACAAGGGCATCGCCATCAAGGCTCACCACGATGTGGCGGATCAGGCTATGCTTGCGGCTCATGAGCGCCTCGCGATGATGTTATGCAATCTGCCGCTGGCTTGCGGGAAGATGAGTGCGGCTGGAGTCGCCTTGCATATCATCGGCCGCCACCAAGTCACCACCGACCTGCCGGAATGGCGGCACGACAAGGGCAAGCGCATCGATGAATACGGAGGGCTCACCCGCGACGAGCGTACCCGCGGCATGGGTGGACTGTTAACATCCTGTGGTGAGGAAAATCTTCTTAAACTCGAAGAAGACCGCTATCGGGGACGTGATATCTGCGTGCATGAGTTTGCGCACGCGATCTTCTTTTACGGCACAACACCCGCGATCCGGCCGAGGTTCGAGGCCCAACTTCAGCGCTCGCTGGCCAAGGGGCTTTGGGTGGATTCTTACGCCGGATCGAACGTGGACGAATTCTTTGCCGAACTCACGATGTGGTATTTCGGCACCCACGGCGACATGGGCATGAAAGGCGAAAAACCCGCGGACGGACGAGATGGCCTGAAAGCCTATGATCCGGAAGCATTCGCGCTCTTTGAGGCCTTCTACACCGGGAAAATGGAAACCCCGGAATCCATCCAGAATCGAGACCAAAAGAAATGAATCCTGATTTCCAAACCCTGCGCCGGGTCACGCTGATCGCCTTCAGTCTGATGCCCACTCCCATGGTGGCCGCTTCACCGGATGCCACAAACACCGCGGTGGCAACAAATCTCGCGCTTGTTGCCACGCCCACAACCTCGTTTGTCTCCGGCCACGAAACCCTGACCGCCCTCCATGATGGATTCGAGCCGGAGAACTCCAACGACCACAGCCATCCGCGCTATGGAAACTGGCCGAGCACCGGCACCCAGTGGGTTTGTTATGAATGGGAAAAACCGATCAGCACCACGCAAACCGATGTCTATTGGTGGGCGGATGGACAAGGCATCCAGACCCCGAAATCCTGCCGCGTCTTGTTCTGGGACGGTGCGGCCTTTGTGCCGGTAAAGGGAGTCAAAGGCCTCGGGCTGGAGTTGCAGAAATTCAACACCACCACCTTTGACGAAGTCACCACCACCAAAATCCGCCTCGAATTCGACGGCACCGGCGGCGCTTCAACCGGCATTCTCGAATGGAAGGTGCTCGATTCCGGAAAGTCGCCGAAGTTCGCCCCGCGCATCGATGCTGGCCGTGATCGCTCGGTGGTGTTGGACGGCAGGACATGGTTTCATGCTGTTGTCAAAAACGGTGGAGGCGATGTCCTCTGGTCCAGAGAATCCGGGCCGGGTGAGGTGACGTTTGAAACCGCAGGATCCGCGCAAACCGCCGCCACGTTCTCCAAGATTGGAAGTTATGTGATCAAGTTTACCGCCCGCGCCGGTGAAGGACTCGTCTCCAGTGATACGCTTGCCGTCGAGGTGATCGCCACGCCCGGAGCCAGCGACATGCGCGAGGTGTACACCAGCCCCTACAAGATCGACAGCCCGCTTTGGAACAGCCGCGTCAAGGCGCTCATCTGCGGTTGGATCCCGCATTGCGTGGCCAAACTCTCCGACCCCAAGGTCGAGGAGGGCGGCATCCAGAACTTCATCGAAGCCTCTCACAAAATCGCCGGCCGTCCGTTCCAACCGCACATCGGCGCGCCGTGGACGAATGCCTACGTGCTCAATACCTACGAATCCATCTGCATGGCGCTCATGGTGGACCCGCAAGGTGACCCGGAAATCATCAAGTCCCAGGCGGCCCTACGCAAAACGCTCGATGAATGGACACCCCTCCTGTTGGGAGCCCAGGAAAAAGACGGCTACATGCAAACCCGTTTCACCCTCGCCAATATTCACGAACAAGGTGAACAACCGCCGCGCTGGGAAATCAAAACCGACCACGAAGGATACGTCGGCGGATATTTCATCGAAGCCTGCATCGGTCACTATCAACTCACCGGCGGTAAGGACACACGAATGCTGGATGCCGCCGTGCGCCTCGCCGATTGCTGGGACCGCAACATCGGCCCGGAACCGAAAAAAGCATGGTGCGATGGTCACCAGGGCATCGAACAGGCATTGCTCCGTCTCGCGCGCGTGATCGATGGAAGAGATGGCTCCGGCGCGGGCAAACGTTTCGTTACTCTTGCGAAATACCTGCTCGATCAGCGCGGCGGTGGCGAATCCTACGATCAATCGCACGCCCCGGTTACCCAACAATACGAAGCGCTCGGCCACGCGGTGCGCGCCGTTTACACCTACAATGCGATGGCCGGTGTCGCCATGGAAACCTCCGATGCGGATTATCAAAGCGCCGTGGAATCGCTGTGGTCGAATATCGTTCACCGGAAGTATTATGTCACTGGCGGCGTCGGCAGCGGCGAGACCTCGGAAGGCTTCGGCGGCGATTACTCGCTGCCCCACAACGCCTATTGCGAATCCTGCTCCGGCTGCGGCGAGTTGTTTTTCCAACACAAGATGAACCTCGCACGCCAGGCGTCGCTTTATGCCAACCTGTTTGAGGAAACCCTCTACAACGCCATTCTCGGCAGCATCGATCTGCCCGGTGAAAACTTCACCTATACCAACGCGCTGGACTCCAGCGGCAAACGCTATAAGTGGCATGTCTGCCCATGCTGCATCGGCAATATCCCGCGCACGCTGCTGATGCTGCCGGAGTGGACCTATGCCCGCGGCCCGCAGGATCTCTTTGTGAATCTCTTCATCGGCGGCACGATGAAGGTAAACCAAGTGGCCGGCACCGATGTGGAGATGATCCAGAAAACCGACTACCCATGGAAGGGAGGGGTTTCCATCACCGTCAATCCCACCACACCCAAAACCTTCGCACTCCGCATCCGCGTGCCGCTGCGCGATGTCAGCAAGCTTTATCAGTCGGTGCCGGAGGCCGATGGCATAAGCTCGCTCGCTGTCAATGGCGTGGCGCTCGCGCCCAAAGTCGAAAACGGCTATGCCGTCATCAACCGGGAATGGAAGACTGGTGACAAGGTGGACCTTGTCCTCCCACTCGAAGTCCAACGGGTGAAGACCATCGACAAAGTGCCCGCCAACCGCGGCACGGTTGCCCTGCGCTACGGACCGCTCGTTTACAACATCGAGCAAAAGGACGGCAACAACCTGGAAGCCGTGCTCAAGCCGGACGCGCCGCTGACCGCCGAGTGGAATCCGGAATTGTTAGGTGGGGTGATGGTCATCAAGGGCATCTTCGCCGATGGCAGCAAACTCACTGCCATCCCCAACTACGCACGCCTTAACCGTGGTGGCCGCTCGAAAATTTGGATCAAGGACAAGTGATGCCTTCCAACCGGATCAAACTTCCAATAGTATTCCCATGAAACATGCCTTACTCATCGGCTCTATGGCACTCCTCGTTGGAAACGTCCTCGCCGAGGAGAACAAGAAACCGGAACCGCCGCCGCCCGTCGGTATCGGACGCGGCTATTTCGCGATCCTTCCTCACAAACTTCTGCTCGCCAGCCACCTCCAGGCGGAGTGGAAGGATGCCAAGGTTTTATGGACTCAGCAAAGCGGCCCGGGTGAGGTGAAAATCGAGCGATCGGATGCCGCCATCACTTGGGCCACGGCGGACCAGCCGGGCAAGTATATATTTCAGCTCACCGCCACGATCAACGGCAAACCGCCGATCACCGCGACCACCACGGTCAACGTCTATCCACCGGGCGAATATTCCGGAAACCCCATCCTGCCCGGCATGTTTCCCGATCCGCATGTGATGTTCGATGAAGGGAAATTCTATATCTATGCCACCTCGATGGAAAACGATGCCGGCTCCTACGGCCGCGCGTCCGTTTGGACGTCGGACGATTTCGTGAACTGGGAGATGAAGCTCACCAACTACCCGGAATACCGGAAATTCGGCGGCGACATCTGGGCGCCCGACATCATCCGCAAGGGCGACAAATACTATCAGTTCATCACTCGCTCTGGCGGTTACGACACCTGGGTCGCCGTGGCGGACTCACCGACAGGCCCATGGAAAAACCTGCGCGAGGACAACACCGCGATCGTCAGCGGCGGCGGCAATGCCGGTCGCATCGTCGCCGCCTACAACATGGATGCGCAACCGTTCATCGACGACGACGGCCAAGCCTACATGTATTGGGGTTGGTCGGAAGCGATGGCAGCGAAGCTCACGCCCGATCTCAAGGATATCGAAGGCGAGGTGCATTTCCTCAAAGGCACCAAGTGGCTGCCCAGTGGTGGCGAACTGCCGCAGTGGCTTAGCGTTGATCTTGGTGAATCGCAGACGATCACCAGAATCCATACCTCCCCCGAGTTCAAACAGGTGGCTTATGGCTACAAGATTGAAATTTCCGAGGATGAACAGAACTGGCATATTTTCGCGGACCGTTCCGAGAACCGCCGCGAGCTTGCCGGCGATGGATACGTCGATGCGGGGCAGGGCAGGGGACGTCACGTCCGCATTACTTTCAACCATTGCGGCGGCCACTGGGCGGGCCTCTACAACTTCGCGGTGTATTCCGGTGACAAGGTGGTTTCGCTCAACAAGCCCGTCACCGCCTCCACCGTCCGGGGAAAAGGCTCGGAACCCGAAAACGCCGTGGATGTTTCCAATGGTCCGGCCATCCCTGATTTCGTCGAGGGATCCTACATGATCAAACATCAGGGGAAATACTATCTCCTGTATTCATCCGGCGTCCTGCATGACGGCACCTACTCGGTCCGCTACGCCATGGCGGACAAGCCGCTCGGCCCGTTCACCACTCCGCCCGATCATACCATTCTCCAGATGAATGAAGAGCAGACCACCCGTGGTCCCGGCCATAACTCGGTGCTCAAATTCAAGGGCAAACACTACATCGTCTATCACCAGCACAACCAACCCCACGAAGGGGGGGCGCTGGTGTTCCGCCAGACTGCCGCCGACGTGATGGAATTCAACCCCGATGGCACCATCAAACCGGTCGTGCCCACCCAAACGGGATTCGGGCCTCTGCTGAAAATCGTATCCCAGGGCAAGGACCTCGCCCATGGCAGCTACGCCACCGCCACCAGCGTAAAGAGTGGCCACTATGTGCCCGAGTTCGCGCTCGATCACAACAACGCCAGCCTCTGGAGGGCCGCAGACAACAACTACCCGCAATCCTTCACGGTCGATCTCGGCGAGGTGAGCGAGTTCTCGGAAATCCGGACCACCTTTGAATATCCCACCCTATCTTACCAATATCACATCGAGCTTTCCGCGGATGGAAACAGTTGGAAGACCCACGCCGACAAACGAGGGGAATTCCCGGTGGCGGTGAGTCCTCACAAAGATGGCGGTAAGGCACGTGCGCGGTATGTGCGCATCACCCTCCACGCTTGCGAGCGTCCGGAAAACGGCGCAGGGATTTATTCATTCCAGATCGTCGAATGACAAGGTCTGGCTCATACGGCTTCCACCCCGCCCAAGCGCTTGTCCAGCCGATCGAGAGACGCGGAGCTCTTGTCCATCGGCATCTCATGCGCTTCGGCGCTTCGGTGACCGCCGCCCCTTGAATCTTTTGCGTTTCGGCAACTCCTTCTGGCAAGAGGTCTACAGCTGCGCCGCGCGGATGGAGGGAACGGCAAATAAGTTCCCGCCTTACCCAAATTCCGATCTTTCTCGCGATTTCCCAATCCCGTCCAATCGCAGCCTTGGCCACGGCTGTTGATTTCGGGATCGCCGTGAAAGACAGGATCATTTTTTACTCGTCCTTCAGCCCCGCTACTCCCAACCTCCCGCCGCCATGCTCAAAGCCGGAATCGTAGGACTACCCAATGTCGGAAAATCGACACTCTTCAATGCTGTGACCCGCACCCGTAAGGCGGAAGCGGCCAACTACCCGTTTTGCACCATCGACCCGAACGTCGGCATCGTCAGCGTCCCGGATCCTCGTTTGGCGGTGCTTTCGAAGATCTCGAGCTCTCAAAAACTGGTGCCGACGGCGATTGAAATCGTCGACATCGCTGGACTCGTCAAAGGTGCTTCGGAGGGGGCTGGACTCGGCAATCAGTTCCTCGCGAACATCCGCGAGACGGATGCCATCGTCCAGGTGGTTCGCTGTTTTGAAAACGACGACATCATCCATGAACTTGGATCGGTCGATCCCATCCGCGACATCGACATCATCAATTCCGAGTTGATTCTCGCCGACATCGCATCCTTGGAGAAGCGCCGTCACTCTCGTGAGAAAAAAGCCAAAGGCGGCGACAAGGAGTCGAAGAAGGAAGTCGAACTCATCGACATCATCATGCCTCATCTCGACCAAGGGAAACCCGCGTTGACCATCGATTTTAGCGACGATGACAAGGCAATTGTGAAGGAGTTTTTCCTCCTGTCCTCCAAAAAGACGATCTACGCCTGCAACGTGGCCGAGGACGAGCTTGCAGGTGCGATTGCCGATCCGGACTCGCATCCCCAAGTCGCACGGGTAAGAAAATTCGCCACCGAACACACCGGTTCGGAGGTGGTGGTCATCTCGGCGAGAATCGAAGAAGAGCTCAGCGAAATGCCCGTGGAGGACGCGAATGAGTTCCTCGCTGAAATGGGTGTGACGGACTCCGGAGTCTCCGGCTTGATCCGTGGAGTTTATCATCTGTTAGGTTTGCGCACCTACCTCACCACAGGCGTGCAGGAAACCCGGGCCTGGACGATCACCGCAGGCGACAAGGCTCCGGCGGCGGCGGGAGTCATTCACACGGATTTCGAACGTGGCTTCATTGCTGCGGAAATCGTCCATTACGATGACCTGGTGGCCGCAGGCAGTATGTCCGCAGCAAAGGTTGCGGGGAAGGTCCGCATCGAAGGCAAGCAATACGTGATGAAAGACGGCGATGTCGTCGAGTTCCGCTTCAATGTCTGATCAAGTCAGCGCATGACCGCGTAGCTGCCCGAGTTCAGGTGCTCCTGAATGGACATCATGGCTGGGTTACCACCTTCACTCTGCCAAAACGGGCGGCAGCCCCGGTTCCAGATGCATCTTCCACCACCACGCGCTCCCATTGCGAATCAATCCCGGTGACGGTGCCGCCCGTCACCGGACTCCAGGCACCCGCTCCACCCAAACTTGAGCCGAACTCGGCCGTGTAACTCAGGCCCGGGGCTCCAATCCGGCGGATGTATTCCATCCGCAGGCGGGTGGAGGAGCCGGTCCCGGTGATGGTTAGGTTCGGTAATCCAGCCCGCCCGGTTCCGGAAATGAGGATTCGCTCCGCTCCCGAGGTGGACTGCGTGGGGTCCAGATTGAAGGCGAATTTCAGGGCATTGGAAATCCCATCCGCCTGGGCAGATGCCGACGGCCCGTCCAGAGGAGGAGCTAATGAGAAGCCGAAGGCCCATGCGTTGTAAGTTCCCGCTGCGGGTGCGAGCAAGGTCGTCCGAACCACTCCAGGCACAGGCGAATTGAAAATCCCCTCATTTCCCGAAACATCATACGTCGCAAAAACCGTCTCATGCACCCCCGGCCCTGAATCCGCGCGGCGGATCGTCACCGTTCTCCCATAAATGCCGTCCTCTGCAGTCCCACTCAGACGTGGAAGCAGAACCAATGGATTGGAACCCAGAGCAAAATAAACTTCATCCGCTCCTGACTGACCGTCCTTGACCCGGAGTGAAACAGCCACATCCGCCGTTCCCCCTGAGCCGAATGTCGCTGGATTCGGAGTCACCGTGACTTCACTGATCTGTGGCGGCAGGACATCCAGCCCGACCGAGTTGTTCAGAGTGATCGTGGAATTTGCCATGGTCTGCAAGCGCCCGAAATATCGGTCACGGAGACCATCATTCGCCGGCTGAATACCAAACTGACGGGTCTGCCCGCTGCTGTCAGTCACCTCCAGGGTCAGATTGAGGCGTCCCGGAGCCGCATAGCGCGGAATGGTCAACGTGCCCGTCCAAGAACCATCGAGAGGGCTTCCCGAGCTGCGAACCAGGTCAATCCTGTCGCCTAACAGAGTTTCCGTCGGGTCACTCCATTCCATCGACACCGAATCCACACCTTGAGCATCGGTGACGACTGCCGAGAAGCTGACCGTTGCCGCCGCCGCACCCACATCCGCGTTGCTTGGAGTGACGGTAAAGCTTGTCAAAGCGGGCGGCGTGTCCGCCACACCGCTATTGGTTACGGTTAGAAAGTCCGGGCCATCGGGGATGTCCGCATAGGTCGGCCAGAAGAAGTAAAGCGGATCCCGGTCCGTGATCAATCCGGTCGAGCCGAACAGATAGTCCACGGTTTCCGTCCCGTCCCGCAAGTAGATGACGATGGGATAGCTGCCCGCAGCCGCTCCCTGCGGAATGGTGAGAGTGGTGCTGTAGAATCCATTCCCCGATGTCCCCGGGGTGAAAACAAAATCATCGGTTAGGGCGAAATCCACCAATCCACCACCTGGATGTAAAAGGTCTACAGCAGAGATGTAGCCCCCGGCAGATCCTGCGATTTCGATCGACAGCGTCACCGTTTGGTCGCCGGTCGTCACATCCACGCTTGCGTTGTTCAGGGCGGTGGAAACCACCCGGGGGGGAGTTGTAGGCTCGGTATCCGCAATGACCGAAATATCAAACGGGAAAAAGTATCCACCCTCGCCACAGGCCTGAAAATAGATGGTTTCACCTATCGCTGCCTGAAATGATACTACGGGGTTGAACCAATCCGAGGACCCCTTCAATTTCAAAATCGCCAAACCGCTGCCCGCCCATACGGAAACACCCGGCGGAATATCCAGAGATTCCGCCTGAACCAAAAACCGCCCGGACGAGGGTGCTGTCCATTTGAACCAAACGGTGCCGCTTGTTCCCATCGGGAGTTTTTCGCCCGATTCCACTCCGGACTTAAAGGTGTCCGATGCAACAGGCGTATTCAATGCGCTACCGAGATCGGTTGCATTTGAAAACGCGTTATTTACCGGACTTGCTCCGATTGGCGATGCCGAGATATCAATGGTAAAAGGGCCGGGAATACTATAGTCATTCGCATCCTGATTGAAGACCCGGATATAGTAAGTGGTCCCATTCACCAGCGGGATCAAGGTCTCGCCATACGAGTCGATCCAGCCGACTCGGGACAAGGTCGTCAGGCTGCTGCCGGTGAAGATCTCAGCCTTGGGAAACGAGTCGTCCGCATCCGGAGTGAGTGAAAAAAGGCGACTATTGTTGGTGTTCGAGGTATATCGATACCAAACCGAGCGGGTAAGATTCTCAGTGATGCTTTCACCACTTTCGAGGGTGGCGGCAACAGTTGTTCCGCTTGCAGATCTTGGAGCACCACTCGAAATCGTAGTGGCTGCCGCGAACGCATCATTCGCCGGAGCGGTGGCTGGGCCGCTGGTGCCGCTTATCACCAACTTCCAGGGAAACGTCGCTGATGCCGGGGTGGTCCGCACGAAAACCTGGATGTAATACGTCTGACCCGTGGTGTATGGGAATCGTTGGATAGGCGCGGCCTCATCTCCACGGGCAAGGGTGCTCAGTCCCGCCAGGGAAGCTCCCCGGTGCACGAGCATTTCATAGCCACTTCCCGGCGTGGTGGCTCCTGCGAGCTCCCAAGTAAATACGGGAACCGCAAAGCCGGTGCCTGCGGAACTGGGAGTCCACCTGAACCAGATCGAGCCATTTCTCAACTCGCTGTTCAGAACCGGCTCACCTGTCTGATAAGTGGCATCCCGTGCATTTCCCGTCAGCGTGGCGGGCAAAGCCGGCCCTGCCACCGTCGCCTCGGCAAATGAATCGTTTCCCGGTGGAGCTGCCAGCGCCCATGAGGCGAACAAGACTTGAAATACGAGAAATAGTCGAATCTGGATCATGCAGTATGACGAAAGGTTTATTGTTAAGTTTCCTTAACAATAAACCTTTTTCACGCTTTGACCAGAAATTATCGTGAGGTGAGGGGAGTCGATGCGGCTTCGTGGAGTTCCTCGGCCGCTTCGAGCTCGGCTCGTTCCTTGGCGATGACCCGGACGAGCTTGCGCACCGTGTCATCCCAGGTCGCCAGTAGTGTTGCGGCTTGGACCGAGCCCGTGCGCTGGTGGTGCAGCTCGATGAGTGCTTTCACCTCGGCGATGTCCTGCGGCCGCTTGATCGGGAGCGCCACGACCATTTCCGAGTTCACGCGCGAATAGAACTTCCCATCCACGTCGTAGATGTAGGCGGTGCCGCCAGACATACCGGCACCGAAGTTTTTACCGGTTTTCCCGAGGATGACCACGTTGCCATTGGTCATGTATTCGCACCCGTGATCACCCACGCCCTCGACCACCGCGGTTGCACCGGAGTTCCGCACCGCGAAGCGCTCGCCCGCGCGGCCGGTGGCGAAAAGTTTGCCGCCGGTGGCCCCGTAGAGGCAGGTGTTTCCGCAAATCGTGTTAGTCGCCGCGACAAAGGCGGCGTCTTCCGAGACCCGAATGACGATTTCCCCGGCTGCCATCCCTTTTCCGACGTAGTCATTCGCCTCGCCGATGAGTTCCAGCTTCACGCCGCCCACGAGGAAAGTTCCGAACGATTGGCCGGCGCTGCCGCGGCAGGTGATGTGCACGGAATTGGCAGGAAGACCGCGGTCGCCATGGACCTCGGCGATCCGCCCGGAAAGCCGCGTGCCGATGTTGCGGTTGGTGTTGATCACGTCGTAGCTGAGCGAAAGCGCCGGACGGTCGGGCAGGAGTTGAATGGCGTCCATCACCTCACGGGAAATCGACTCAGGTCCATACTCCGGAGTGTCCGGTGCCTGGCCGCCTGAAATCTCAAACACCAGATCCTTGAGAATCTGAAGATCCAGCTCAGGCTTGGCCAACCCGTCGTTCCGGGGTTTGGCGCAAATTCGGGAAATCGAATCCACTGGCAGGTCGGAAATCTCCGCCAACTGAGGCACCACGTCTTTGAGTAAGGCGCTCAGATCCAACGTGTTTGCTTTCGGGTGATCTGGAATGTGGCGCTGCTTGAGAAATTCCGGCCTGCCGATCAGCTCGTCCAGCGAGCGCACCCCGAGACGGGCCATGTGCTGCCGTGCCTCCTCAGCTACGGCAGTGAAATAGTTGATCACCATTTCCGGTGTGCCTTTGAATTTGGCGCGAAATTTCGGATCCGTGGTCGCGATTCCGACCGGGCAGGTGTTCAAATGGCACTTCCGGACGTAAACACAGCCCATCGCAATCATTGCCGTGGTTCCGAAGTTGAACTGCTCGGCTCCCAGAATGGCGGCGATCACCACGTCCCTTCCATTGCGAATGCCTCCGTCAGTCCGTAGGATGACTCGGTCCCGCAAGTTGTTGATCAACAAGGTCTGCTGGGCTTCGGCCAAACCAAGTTCCCATGGCGATCCCGCGTGCTTGGTCGATGAAAGGGGGGATGCCCCGGTCCCTCCATCATGCCCGGAAATGAGGATATTGTCCGCCGAAGCCTTGGCGCAACCCGCAGCGACGGGGCCAATCCCGGATTCAGCAACCAGTTTCACGGTCACTCTCGCCCGCGGATTCACTTCTTTTAAATCGTGAATCAACTGCGCCAAATCCTCGATCGAATAGATATCGTGATGGGGTGGGGGAGAAATCAACTGCACCCCTGGCTGGGTATTTCTCAAACGGGCGATTAAAGCATTCACTTTGTGTCCCGGCAGCTGGCCACCCTCGCCCGGCTTGGCCCCCTGCGCCATCTTGATTTCCAATTCGCCGGCATTGACGAGGTAGTAGGCGGACACCCCGAAGCGTCCCGAGGCGACCTGCTTAATGTAGGAGCGCGCGAAATCACCATTCGCATAAGGCTTGTAGCGGACGGGATCCTCGCCTCCTTCTCCTGAGTCCGACTTACCGCCAATCCGGTTCATGGCGATCGCCAGAGTCTCGTGGGCCTCCGGTGAAAGCGCTCCCAGTGACATCGCCGCCGTGGTGAAACGCCGCCGGATCGACTCCATCGGCTCGACCTCTTCCAATGGGATCGGGCCTCCATTCGAGGGCACGAATTCGATAAGGTCTTTGATCGCTACGGGATTGGTTTCCAATGCGACACGCACATACTCCTCATAATCCTCGGACTTGCCAGACTTGACGTAGGTATGGAAATTTTTAATCACCTCCGTCGTGTAAACGTGGCGCTCACCCGTCTTGCGGTAGCGATTGTAACCGGGGTCGCCAAGATTGAGTGTTTCGCCGTTTGAAACATCCGTTTCAAACGCTGCGCGGTGTCGGATCAAGGACTCATCGGCGATTTCAGAAAAGCCTACACCGCCAATCTTCGAGGAGACACCGCTGAAGGAGAAGTCGACAACTTCCTTGCCAACACCGATCGCCTCGAAGGTCTGGGCGCCTTGGTAAGAGTTGAGAACGGAGATGCCCATCTTCGACATGATCTTGAGAATCCCTTTCTCGAGTGCCTTGCGATACTGGCTCATGGCCTTGGAAGGGGAGATTTCGCCAAGTTTGCTCTTTTCCGAATCCGCCGCTACCAACTGGCGGACGGTTGCATAACCCAGGTAGGGACAGATGGCGGTGGCTCCGAATCCAAAGCAGCAGGCGATCTGATGCACATCCCGAACTTCGCCGGATTCAAGCACCAGAGAAGCCCGCAAGCGGGTGCGAATCCGTGTGAGATGATGGTGAATGGTGCCGACAGCAAGCAGGGAAGGGATGGGCACGCGCTCCGCCGAGCTTGCCCGGTCGGAAAGGATGAGGATGTTGAAATCCTGCTCGACCGCCTTCTCCGCTTCGGTGCAGAGCTCATCGAGCCGCGATTTCATCCCCGCTGAGCCGCTGGATGCCGCCCACGTAATATCCAAAACAATTGATCTAAACCCTTGGTCTTGAAGATCTTTGATCTTATCAAGCTGATGCTCAAAGAGGATCGCGCTGTCGAGGCTGATCGTCTTGCAGTGCTCGGGCGTCTCCATCAGCAAGTTATGCTCAGGCCCGAGTCCAGCGCCGATCGACATCACCGCCCACTCACGAATCGGGTCGATGGGAGGATTGGTCACCTGGGCAAACAATTGCTTGAAATAGGTGTATAAAACCCGTGGATGACTGGAGAGAACAGCGAGGGGGATATCGTCCCCCATTGAGAACACAGCCTCCTGAGCGCCCTTGATCATGGGCGGAAAGACCATGTCGAGTTCTTCCAGCGAGATCCCATGTGTCACCTGCTGGCGCGAGAGGTCGAGCGGGGAGTAGTCCAACTCTGGAACGTGGGCGTCGGGAGAGACGAACTTTCGGAGTTCGAGCCGGTTTTCATCGATCCACCGCCGGTAAGGTTGCTGCTTGGAAAGCTCGTTTTTGATCTCCGCATCGAGCTTGAACTCACCGGTTGCGGTGTTAGCGGAGATCATTTGCCCGGGGCCGAGGCGCCCTTTGCGAATGATCGTGGAATCTTCGAGCACAACAGCGCCCGCTTCCGAGCCGATGTAAAGGATTCCGTCTGCCGTGAGCTTGTAGCGGGAAGGTCGCAGGCCGTTGCGGTCCAACGAGGCGCAGAGCTTGTTGCCATCGGTAAACACGAGTCCAGCCGGGCCATCCCAAGGCTCGGAAAAGGTCCGGTTGTATTGATAAAACGCGCGCAATTCGTCGGAAATATCCTCGTCATTGCGGTAAGCGGGCGGGACCAGCATGCACATGGCGTGCTCAGGAGAACGTCCGGAAAGAATCAGCAACTCCAAGGCGTGATCCAGCGACGCCGAGTCCGACTCGCCATGGCGGATCAGGTTTTTCACCAGGTCGATCTCATCTCCCCAGACGGGTGAGGCGAAAAACTCCTCGCGGGAGGTCATCCAATTCCGATTCCCCTCCACGGTGTTGATTTCCCCGTTATGGCACATCGTCCTGAATGGCTGCCCAAGTGGCCAGGCCGGGAAGGTATTGGTCGAAAACCGCTGATGGTAAAGTGCGATGGCGACCTGGTAATCCGGATCACTGAAATCCAGGTAAAACGCCCTCAGCGCTGCCGGCATGGCAAGCGCCTTGTAGGAAATCAGCCGGCTGGAAAACGACGGCATGTAAAATCCATGGATCTCCTTGGTACGCGCCTCGATCTCCCTGCGGCAAAGGTAAAGCTGTCGCTCAAAGGTATCCGAATCCATGCCCTCGGGACGTGCCATGATCAGATGCTCGATCTGCGGGCGCGTCGCCAAGGCCTTTTTTCCAAGCGCATCCAAATCCACAGGGACCTCGCGCCAGCCGATCTGGCGGATCCCGCGCTTGCCGGTGATCTCGGCACTCAACTCCTTCAAACTTTCCGTCTGACCCGGGTTACCACTTGGGAAAAAGAACACGGCTACCGCCATATCTAGCTCATTTTCAAATGAATAGCCAAGTTTTTCCGCAGCCTTCAAAAACAAAGGGTAGGGGATCTGTGTCAGCACGCCCGAACCGTCTCCCGACTTCATATCCGCATCGACAGCGCCACGGTGGGTCATGCAGCAGACGGATGTCAGCGCATAATCGAGCACTTGGTAGCTGCGCTTTCCCTGCAACTGGGCGATCGCTCCCATTCCGCAGTTGTCATGCTCTTGGGAGAGTTGGTGGAGTGAATCGGATATGAAAGGAGTGCTTGAGTGGTAAAACGCGTTCATCAGAAAATCAGGAAAACAAAGGTCGGAGAGGCTGCCGATGTGGCACGGGAGACTCCTAAATAAGTTCAATGGAGATCCAAGCAGAAATTATGCCTGCCGGTGAGATCCAGCGAGAAAGATGGATGATCTCACGGCCATCTCTCGGAGAAATCTTCTAATCCAAGCCGCCGTCCGCCGCCTCTTCCAGAATCCCGCGGTCCACCAGGAACCGATCGGCGGCGATGATCGTGCGCTCGAAATTCTTGTGGCTGACGTTGAAATTGAAGAAACTGTGATCCGCGCGCTCGAAATCAATGACTTCGCAGGAGTTTCCACGCCAGCGCATCCGGCGGCGGAAGCGATCCACCTCTTCGAAAGGGGTAATCCGGTCCGATTTGCCATGGAAAAAAATCATCGGCGGCAGCTTCCTGCGAACAAGGCTCGTCGGGCTGAATAGCTTGGCTTTCTTGGTATCGGGAAACCGCTCGGCTGCGGCTCCTTTCGTGGTCGTATTTACCAGCGCGCTGAACAAGATCAGCGCTTGGGGAAAACAATCCAGCCCGTCCACCGGTGGGAGGTTTTTCGGGGTGGGCATGGTCGCAAGGAGCGCCAAAAACGCCCCGCCAGCAGCCCCACCGATTACGATTTTCTCCGGATCTAGGCTGAAGGTATCCGCATTATGGCGGAGCCAACGGATCAAATCGCGCGCATCCTCGATCGCTTCCAAGGGGCCGGTGCCGTGTTTTGCTGCCGTCCGGGTCTCGGCCGCGACCGTGACGGCGCCCCGACTTGCAAAATGCAGACAATGGGGGACGAACTGCGTAGGGGTAGGGGTATCCCAGAATCCGCCATGGAAAAAAACAACCACCGGACGTGGCTTCCCGGCAGGCTCGGCTGGCAGGAAAAGATGAGCCATCACGTCGCCCTGAGGACGCTGGGCGTAGGCGTAGGTCGCCGCGTCCTTCAAAATCTCTCGATCACGTGCTTCGCCGATCGGCGCCACTTTCCGCAAAATGCTACTCATCGTTTCGTCATGACCTAACCCAATCCATTCGGTCTGGAATTTGTTTGTTGTGGGGACGCCGTTCTTGTCCAATCGTTTCGCCCATGAAGCGAGTTATTTTTGCGATTTCGGTCATTTTAGCATCTCTAGCAGTTGCCCAGGAAAACTTGCGACCTGCGCTTGAAACCACCTACACGGCCTGGCGGGAGGCCATGATCCGCCGTGATCACTCGGCTTGGAAGCGCGTCACCGCCGAACACCGCCGTGTCGATGTGCGGAACCGGATCGTCTCTGAAAAGGGGCCTTTTCCAGCGGCGATTTTCAGTTTGCCCGCACCTCCGCCGTCGCTCCAAGGCCTCAAGTTTCTCGAAGCCCTCCAGAATGGACCCACTGCCAAAGCCTCTTACTTCGGAAAAATCGACTTCGGCGTCGGTGGGCAACCGTCGGACAATCTCCTGGTCCTTTCGTTTGTGAAAGGCTCCGGCGGTTGGCTCTACGATCGCGCGGACTTCGTCAATCTCTCGGCTCTTCCGGCAGTCCGCAAGGAATTGGCGGCTGGGAACATTAAGTATCTTGAAGAGACCCCTGAGGCCAAGCCCGATGGACAGATCCCAGCAACTCCAGTTGCCGCAAATCCTGCAAAATATGTCGCCAAGGTCTATGTTTTCTGTCCCGGGCGCGAAGTCCAGGTTCAGGTCAATAAGATCAGTCGTCATCGCTTCGCCAATGCCCAAGAGGCCGAGGTGGTGATCGGCGGCGCTGTCGATGGCGTAAACGAGGTTCAATACACCACGAAAAAACTCAAAGGTGGGACTGGCAAGGAAGTGATGACCATACGCGTGTATTTGATGTCCGAGATCCAGGGCGAAAAACCGCTTAAGGTCTTCGAATACCAAATCGCCGCCGGGGAAGTCCCGAAGACCGTCAGCACCGGCGCCTTCGAGGTGACCCCGGCCATCGCCGCCAAACTGGCGGGGCGGTAGGCTTGGCCTTGGGGCACTCTGAGAATGGCCACAACGCCCGTGTGGGTTGGGTTTTTGATTCCGCATTACACATATTGTCACAAGTTGTAAATCCAAGAGGCGCAGGGTCCCTTGAGCCGGCGATCTACCCAGAAAACGGCGAATCGGTTGTGGATTCGCCTGGAAATGCCAAATTTTGAAGCGACTTGATTGACACCCGTACGGATTGAAGTAGCCATGAGGATGCCGACCGTAAGCGTTGAAATGGTTTTGGCATGCGCGTCCTCACAAAATCCCTCCTATGATTGTCCGCCCCCTTACTTTGCTAACAGGTCTCAGCCTGCTTGCTGCCGCCACGCCCGCGAGCCCCGAGAAAACTCCCGAACCGGCCACCAAAACTGCGGTTGCGGAGCCTTCCTCGATTGCTGAGCCGAAAACGGTCAAGCCGGTCGTCCGCGAAGCCAGTGTGACCATCGGCGATCAAAAAATCCCGTATCGAGCGACCAGTGGAAAGCTCATCATCCATTCGGAAGATGGAAAGCCACGAGCCTCGATTTTTCATGTCAGCTACGAACGCACCGACAGCAAGGATCCCGCGACGCGGCCGGTCATGTTCGCGTTCAATGGCGGCCCGGGCAGTTCCTCCGTGTGGCTGCACCTTGGGATGCTGGGACCTAAGATCATCAAGCTTCCCGGCGATGGCACCCAGCCTCCCCCGCCCCCGGTCCGCGTGGTGGACAACCCACTGAGCGTTCTCGACGTTTGTGATCTGGTGTTTATCGACCCGGTTTCCACCGGTTACAGCCGTGCGGAAAAAGATGCCAAACCAGGTGATTTCCATGGCTTGGATGAGGACGTGGAGTCCGTCGGCGATTTCATCCGGCGCTGGGTCAGTGAGAATGACCGCTGGGCGTCCCCCAAATATCTGTTAGGCGAGTCATACGGTGGCATTCGTGCGGCTGGACTAGCCGATCACTTGCAATCGCGTTTCGGCATGAATCTCAATGGTGTGATTCTTCTTTCGTCATTGCTTGATTTCGCAACCCTTCAATCGGCACACGGAAATGATCTTAGCTATTCGGTATTTCTTCCTGCATTGACGGCGACAGCTCATTTCCACCAGAAAATCACCGGTGACCGGGCCGAGTTGGTGAAGGAATCGACCGAGTTTGCTTTCGGCGATTACGCAGCGGCTCTTCTCAAGGGCAATGACCTGGACCTGTCCACACGCACCGCCCTTGCCGCAAAGCTCGCGCGCCTGACGGGCATCGACTCGGCCACATGGCTGCTTCACAACCTGCGGCTGGATTCCACCTTTTTCCGAAGTGAACTGCTCCGGATGGAGGGAAAGACCCTGGGGCGTTTCGATGCCCGGGTGGCTTGGGATACGACCGACAAGTCTGCCCAACGGCCGGATTACGACCCGTCATACTCGCTCGTTCACGGAGCCTTCTCCACCGCGATGCTCGACTACCTCGGTCGGGACTTGGGCTACAAGGAAGAGCAGCCCTACGAAATCCTGACCGCCAAGGTGCAGCCATGGCGCTGGAATGCCGACAATCAGGTGGTGAACGTTTCAGACAGGCTCAGCGAAGCCATGCGGGACAATCCCCATCTCCGCGTGTTGGTGATGGGTGGCTATACCGACCTGGCCACTCCTCCCGAAGGAATGGCTTATTCCGTGAGGCACATGCACGACCTGCCTGAAAACCTCAGGCGCAACATCACGACCACCTACTATGACGGTGGCCACATGTTTTATCTCAACCCGCCGGATCTGATTAAATGCCGCAATGACTTGTTAGATTTTCTGGGGACTGAAAATCGCTGAGCCACTCCGTGGTCCCGGAGCTGCACGGCTCCGGAACACACTTGAAAACGTAGTCTGCCGGGATGGACGCAGCGGCGGATCGCTTTCCACGGTCACTTGCCCGTCCTCCAGCGGATGCTGAAATCCGGAGTCGGACCGGCACTACCCCTGAAGCGTCCACTCTGGCAGGCGGACGATCTCGCCGCCCTTGAGTGCGGACTCGTGGGCGAGGATACCGGTGCAGGTGATGTTGGCGCTTTGGACCGCGTTCGGGTAAGCATCGGTCCCGGTTTGCAGCATTTTGACGAATTGATGCACGAGGTGCGGATGACTCCCGCCGTGGCCAGCGCCTTGGGTGAACGAGAGGTGCTCTTCCCCCCCTTCTCCGCCGTAAACGCCGCCGGTGGTGAAAAGCTGGATTTCCTCCGGCAAGTAGTGTGCGAAGTCGGGACATTTCACTTCCTCGGGGATCTCCGGCTCAGGCTTCTTGGCAGTGTGAATCACCAGGGGATCATGCTCGATAAGCGGCCACTCGACGGATTTCTTGGTTCCGTAAACTTCGAACGACTCGCGATACTGGCGGGCAACGTCGAACAGGGAGCGCACCACTTGAGCGGAAAGATCGCTGTCTTTCATCTTGATATGGCAGGTCTCGATGGCAAACGGCGAACCATAACAGGCATGCATTTCCTCGGCAATCGTCCCCGAGCCGAAACACGAAACATACTCCGCCTGGCTGCCCATGAGCCCGAGGATCGGGCCTACACAGTGGGTCGCATAATACATCGGCGGCAAGCCCGGCCAGTAACCCGGCCAACCTTCCATGTCCTGTTGGTGGGTGGCTCGGAGAAACTGGACTTTGCCCAGTTCGCCTTTTTCATAGAGCTCTTTCATGAAGAGGAATTCACGGGCGTAAACCACCGTTTCCATCATCATATACTTCAAACCGGTGGTTTTACAAAGATCAATGATCTGTTTGCACTCGTCGAGGCTGGTGGCCATCGGCACGGTGCAGGCCACGTGCTTGCCGGCCTTCAGTGCCTTGATCGATTGCTGGCCGTGGTCGGGAATCGGCGAGTTGATATGGACCGCATCCACGTTCGGATCCGCCAGTAGCTCATCATAGGATGTGTAACGCTTCTCGATGCCGAACTTGTCGCCTACCTCGTCCAGCTTTGACTGTGTGCGTTGGCAGATTGCATACATGTTCACGCCCTTGAGCCGCTGATAGATGGGGATGAATTCGGCTCCGAAGCCGAGACCGACGATGGCGATGTTGATGGATGACATGGGTGGGATGTTCTGGGGTTGGATACGGCCGTCAGGATAGCTGGATTCAGATTTCCGGCTTGTAGATTGGCGGCGTGCTTGTGTAAGATTCCGCCAATTCCCGCGAGAGCGCAAAACGCGTCAACGCTCGGTCAGCGGCGGCGCCGACACCTCTCTGCGGCGTTCCATGCGGTATTGACTCGCGGTCTGCCCCATGTGCTTGCGGAACTGCCGGGCGAAGTCGCTGTGATCGTAGAATCCGGATTCCAGTGCCACCATGGTGACCGCTTGGTTGGTGCGCGCCAGAAGATCGCAAGCTTCGATCACACGCATCCGGATCATGTATTCCTGAGGTGTGATCTGAAACGTCGCACGGAACTTCCGTTCGAACTGCCGCACTGACATGCCGGCGATTTTTGCCAATAGCGGCACATCGAGTTTTTCTCGGAAATGTAGCTTCAAATGGTCCGCCACCTTGGCCAACTCCAAGTACGGCTGCATCGCAGCGCGCTGTGCATCATAGCTGCGCACGGTCCCACACAAGCCGCAAACATTCCCGGCGATATCAAAGAGCGGCAGCTTGTCGGTGACAAACCACTCGGGCTTTCCCTCTTGATTCGGAAACAGTTCGATGATGCCCAGCAAGGGGCGGGCGGTTGAGAACACCTCGGCATCGTCCTTCCGGTATTTTTCCGCCAGGCGCGGTGAAAAAATCAAGCTGTCGGAAATGCCGATGATTTCAGCTTCATGGACAAATCCGCAGCGTTTCACAAATGCTGGATTGGCCGCCATCAAACGACCCGTGAGATCCTTGGCGAAAAAAAGCGTCCCCGGCAGGTGATCGAACAGGTGACGAAATTGCCCTGGCTGAAGCCGCTTGTCCCATTTTTTCTTGACCTCGAGTTCCATCATGTGGCGCGATCTTACACAAAGAACCCGTGATTCTACAAGCAGATGTTCCTTGAAATAATCATCATCCTCGACACGTTAAGGAAAATCCTGACTGAGTCACTTCGCTGCATCGCATGAAAAAAATTCTCTTTCTCCCGCTCGGGATTCTCGCCGTCGCCATCGGCCTGTCGCAAACTACGAAACAAACCGCGCCTGCACCCCGCAAGGTGCAGATTCTTTTCCTCGGCGCCCCCACCGCTGCCCATCCCGGCCACGATCCGGTCGAACGCTACCGCGTGCTCAAGAAGGCCCTCGGCACGGAAGGCATCCAACTGACCTACACCGAGACGCTCTCCGATCTCCGCCGCGACGTGCTCGACCGCTATGATGGCCTCATGCTCTACGGCAACTGGAAACAGAACGAAGCCATGGAGCCTGCTCAGGAAAAGGCGCTGCTCGGCTATGTCGAGGATGGTGGCGCGTTCCTGCCGATCCATTGCGCTTCCGCCTGCTTCGGTGGCTCGGACACCTTCGTCAAGCTTGTCGGTGGACGCTTCAAATCCCACGGTGCCGAGGTTTTCACCACCACCATCGTCGCGCCGGAGCACCCGGTCATGCGCGGCTACAAGGGATTTGAAACCTGGGATGAAACGTATGTGCATGACCGGCATGGCGACGACCGCACGATTCTGCAGCTGCGCGACAAGGAGCCGTGGACCTGGGTGCGCGATCAGGGGAAGGGTAAGGTTTTCTACACCGCTTACGGCCATGACATGCGCTGCTGGGAACAACCGGCCTTCCACGAACTCCTGCGCCGGGCCATCCTCTGGAGCGTCGGTGCGGAGGTCCGCGCCAAATTGACGGCCCTGATGCTGCCCAAGCTGGAGCAGGAGGAAATGATCCTGCCCGGCTACCGCGAGCGCAAGACCATCACCAGCGGACAAAAGCCTCTTTCCCCGCAGGATTCGCTTAAGCTCGCCCAGGTCCCAACCGGCTTTGACATCTCACTCTTCGCCAGCGAGCCGGACATCGTCAACCCGATCTACATCACCTGGGATCACCGTGGCCGCGCCTACGTCATCGAGACTGTGGACTATCCGAACAACCTGCAGGCGGGAAACATCGGCCACGACCGCATCCACCTCTGCGAGGATACCAATGGCGACGGCAAGGCGGATCAATTCATCCTCTTCGCCGACAAACTCTCCATTCCCACCTCTGCGGTTTTTGCCAACGGTGGCCTCATCTGCACGAATGGCTCGGAGATGCTTTTCCTCAAGGATACCGATGGCGACGACAAGGCCGACGTCCGCCAAGTGCTGTTCAGCGGGTTTCATACCAATGACACCCACGCCGGGGTCTCGAATCTGCGCTACGGGCTCGACAACTGGATCTACGCCACCATCGGCTATGCCGGATTCGATGGCACCGTCGGCGGCGAGCAGCACAAGTTCTCCACCGGACTCTTCCGCTTCAAGCCGGATGGCAGCAAACTCGAGTTCCTGCAAAACACCACCAACAACACCTGGGGACTCGGCTTTACGTCCGACTTCGACATCCTCGGCTCCACTGCCAATGGCAATCCATCCTGGTATTACACCTTCGCCAAGGACATCTACGCACAAGCCGGCCTTCCCCAGCCCAAGACGCCGAACGACGACGGAAATCCAAAGTTTTTCCCCGCTTCCATGGACATCCGCCAGGTCGACCAACACGACCGCTATACCTCCGCCGCCGGACATTCATTTTACACGGCTGATCGCTTCCCCGAGGAGTATCGCGAGAAAATCGCCTTCGTTTGTGAACCCACCGGCAAGCTTGTCGGCCAGTTTCTCATCACGCAAAAAGGTGCGGGCTACGTCTCCCGGCAGCTTCCTAACAACCTTTACGCGAGTGCCGACGCCTGGTCCGGCCCGGTCGCTGCGGAAACCGGCCCGGACGGTGCCGTCTGGATCGCGGATTGGTATAACCTCATCATCCAGCACAACCCGACACCGAATGTGCAATCCGCCGGCTACGCCGCCAAAAACGGCCGTGGCAACGCCTATGAATCGCCTGTCCGCGACGTTAAGCACGGCCGCGTCCTGCGGGTCTATCCCAAGGACAGCCGGAACGATCCATACCCGCAACTCACCACCACCGAGCTCGCCCCGCTTCTCGCCGCGCTCGCCCATCCCAACCAGTTCTGGAGGCTCCAAGCCCAGCGCCTGATCGTGGAATCCGGCTCGCCCGGCGCCGCCGTCAAGCTCAGGGAAATCGTGAAATCAAACACCGCTGGCCGTGCTGCGATGCACGCTTTCTACGCCTTGCAAGGCCTCGGCACCCTCGATGCAGAGACGGTGCGGATGGCCCTTGCCTCGTCGAACCGGGGGCTCCGCCGTGCCGCGCTCCAGGTCGCTCCAGCCGATGAAAACCTGGCGGGCGCTCTCATCAAGGACTCCTTGATCCCCGCAGCCGATGCCCGCGAACTCGCGGAAGCTTTCGTCGCCCTCGCCCGAGTCGCCCCTTCCGAGAAGATCGGCAAGGCCCTTCACGCCACGCTTGTCGCGAAAAAGGACCTCATTCTTCCAGACGTCACGCTCGCCAGTGCCTGGCAAGCCGCCGCCCGCCGCCATGCCGCCGCCGTGCTTGCCGCTGCGGGATCCGTCCCTGCCGCCAGCACCGCTTCGGTCAATCTCCTGAATGACCCCGGTTTCGACGGCCCAAGCCTCGGTGATTGGAGCTTGCGTCCCTACTCGATGGGGGCACCGGACAGTGTGCAAATCACCATTTCCCCCGGTGGCCGCAATGGCGGAAGCGCCTTGAAAATCACCGCCTCCTCGCCAGCCGACATCGGCGCGGGAGCGGAAATCACCGTCAGCCCGAACACCCGCTACCGCTTCGGCGGTTGGATCCGCACGGAGGATCTCAAAAACACCGGCGGCCGCGGGGCGATGTTCAATCAGCACGGTGGCACCGCCAGCGAGGCCCTCTCAGGAACCAAGGACTGGAAGGAATTCAGCATCGAGTTCAACAGCGGTGGCGAGTCGAAGGTGCTCCTCCACTGCCTCTTCGGTGGCTATGGAGGCGGCACGGGCACCGCCTACTTCGACGATGTTTACCTCCAGGCTTTGGGCGGCGGCACCATCGAGGCGGCGCTGGATGCCTTGGCCAAACATCACAGCGCCGGCGCGTCTCCGGGTGCACCCGCCAAGGAGTTGGTTCGCAAAAATGTCCCCGTCGCGGCCGTTCACGAACGCGGCGCCGCGGTTTACGCGCGCACCTGCATCGCCTGTCATGGACCGGACGGCAAAGGCGTCCCTGGCGCATTCCCCCCGCTTGACGGTGTGGATTGGGCGCTGGGTGATCCTTCCATCCCTGTCCGGATCGTGCTCGCCGGCCTGCAAGGACCCATCGAGATCGCCGGCCAGAAGTTCAACAACATGATGCCTCCTCACACGGATCTGAAGGACTCGGAAATCGCCGATGTGCTGACCTACGTGCGCCAATCATGGTCGAACGACGCGACTTCGGTAAGTGAGGATTTTGTCAAGCAGACCCGCGCCAAGCATGCCGACCGCAAGTCCCCGTGGACTGCGGCCGAACTCAAGTGAGCGGGTTGCCATTCAGGCGGCTTCAGCGCTGCACCAGCGCTTGAAGCCGTCGGCAGACCTCCTCGACATTTGCCCGCGAATTGAAGGCGGAAATGCGGAAATACCCCTCACCCGCCGAACCGAATCCAGAGCCGGGGGTGATCACCACCTGAGCCTCGCCCAGCATCTTGTCAAACATGTCCCACGAACTCATCCCGGCAGGACAGCCGACCCATACGTAAGGCGCGTTCTCACCTCCGAAGACCGGAAGCCCCGCCGCCGTGGCGGCCTCGCGCAGCAGCTTGGCATTTCCCATGTAGTGCGAGATCAATGTGCTCACTTGCTGCTTGCCCTCCTCGGAAAACACCGCCGCAGCGGCTTTCTGCACCGGGTAGCTGGCACCGTTGAACTTGGTGCTGTGGCGGCGGCTCCAAAGCTGGTGAATGGCCACGCGTTCTCCGGTGTCCGATTTTCCCGTCAGGGTTTTCGGAATCACGATGTAAGCGCACCGCACCCCCGTGAAACCACCATTTTTCGAAAAGCTGCGGAACTCCATAGCGACGTCGCGCGCGCCTTCGATTTCAAAAATCGACCGCGGAATTTCAGGATCCTGGATGAAAGCCTCGTAGGCGGCGTCGAAGAGGATGATGGCATCGTTCGCCTTGGCGTATTTCACCCATGCTTCCAGTTGCGCGCGGGTTGCCACGGCTCCGGTCGGGTTGTTGGGAAAGCAAAGATAGATCAAATCCGCCTTCTCGCTTGGGACATCCGCGACGAACTTGTTCGCAGCATTGCACGGCAGATAGACGAGTCCTGCGTAGGCTCCGTTTTCATCGGCGTCGCCGGTGTTGCCCGCCATCACATTGGTGTCCACATAGACGGGATACACCGGATCGGTGATGGCGATGACATTGCCCTTGCCGAAGATGTCGAGGATGTTGCCGGTGTCGCACTTGGAGCCATCTGAAATGAAAACCTCGTCAGCGGAGATGCCGAGATCCGCGAATTGATTCTCCACGATCGCCTGGCGGAGAAATTCATACCCCTGCTCCGGGCCATAGCCCTTGAAGGTGCTGCGATCCGCCATCTCATCGACTCCCTCATGCATCGCCTTCACCACCGCCGGAGGCAGCGGCTCGGTCACGTCGCCGATGCCGCAACGGATGATGCGCGCCGCCTTTTCAGGGTTTTCTTCGGTGTAAACCCGGACGCGGCGGGCGATTTCAGGAAAGAGGTAACCTGCTTTAAGCTTGAGGAAGTTGGAGTTGATCGTAGCCATGCGGGCGGACAATTAGCGACGCCGCCGCCACCACGCAAGGCTGGAACGGTCGATTTGAAAAGATCTTGATCTTCCCCCCCTACGGGAATCAGCCACGGGAGCCAGCCCTTTGCGCTACGTGATCCCGTGATCCAGGCCTCACAGAAATCAGTTGCTAGCCCCCCCAGAATCGACTCCACTGATCGAGCCAAATCCCGCGTGCGGTTTCCCCTCAACCTCAAATCTATGAAAATCTCCCCCGGCCCGTTGTGGCCTGTTTTCTCCTCGTTTCTGCTTTTTGGCAGCCACACGAGCGCGCAACCCGCCGATCCGCGGGTGGTTACGAATTCAGCTGATTCCGGCCCCGGTTCGCTACGTGAATCGCTCGCCCTCGCCGCAGCCACCCCTGGGGCGGAGACGATCACTTTCGCCGCGAACCTCAGCGGCCAATCCCTCGTCCTACTGAGCCAGCTGACCATCCATGACATCGACGGCGTCACCGTGGATGCCAGCGCCCTGCCCGCCGGCCTCCTTGTCACCGATGCGGGCGATGTGAACCACCGACTTCTCTCCGTCAGTGGCGGCGTGGCGACCTTGCGCTGCTTGACCTTGGCGAATGGTGGCGGAAACTCCTTTGCCGCGAACTCGGGCACCGGTGGCGCAGTCCTGACCAACGGTTCGCTGACCTTGGACCGCTGCACTTTTTCAGGAAACACCGCTGCATCCGGAGCCGCGCTTTTCAGCGCGACAAGTCCGGACCTCTCCACCACCCAGACCCAAATCAACCGCTGCACCTTCAGTGGAAATACGGCCACTCTCCGGGGGGGCGCGATCACCAATGACGCTGGCCGGACCACTCTGCTTCACTGCACGATCAGCGGCAACAGCGCCCCGACAGGCTCGGGAAGCGGAATCAGCAGCACCGGAAATCTCACCACTGAGACGGTCGTCAGATACAGTCTCATCGCGCAAAATACCAACAGCAGTGTCGATATCGCCTCGGGTGCCGTTAACTCCTTTACCAGCCAAGGTTACAACCTGATCGGCCCGGGAAATGCGACCGGCGATTTCAATCAAGCGGGCGATCAAATCAATCCCTCCACTCTCAACCTGGGCCCGCTCGCAAATTACGGCGGCCCTTCACCCACCATCGCCCTCAAGCCCTTGAGCATGGCCCGGAACGCCGCTCTCGGAAGCACCATCACCAGCGACCAACGAGGATTTCCCATCATCGGCGCACCCGACATCGGTGCCTATGAAGCGGGATCCACGGGAAATTTCAACGCATGGATCTCGGAAACACTTCCGCCATCCGCAACCGCTCCCCAATACGCCGCGAACTTCGATTTCGATGGCGACGGACAGTCGAACGCGCTCGAATACGCCACACTCGGTAACCCCACCGTGCCAAGCGGTGGCCAGAACCTTGCGCTCACCCGTAACGCCGGAGGCACCCAAGCCACGCTGGTCGTCCCCTACCGCTTCAACGCACAAGGGCTCAGTTACGTCATCGAACGCAGCACCACCCTCGGAGCGTGGACTCCCATCGCCACCATCGACAGCGGGACCAATCTTTTCTTCCCCACCGCAGGTGTCAATCTATCCGCAAGTACGAGTGTCTCACTCTCGTTCAGTGACACCTTCATCGATGGTAAACCGCGGGTGTTCTATCGGCTCAACGCCAGGGTGAACGGCCTCTAACAAAAATGAAAATCAAGGTCGTTCCAGGTAAACCCGCGACCCTTTGACATATTTCTCCGCCCAGCTTTTCACCTTGGCCTGTTCCGGAAGCGACAAGGTGCGCACCACCTTCGCCGGCGAACCTAACACCAGCGAACCCGGCGGAATGATCGTCCCCCCGGTCACCAAGGCCCCTGCCCCGACGATGGATCGCTCGCCGATCACCGCGCCGTCTAACACGATTGCGCCCATCCCGATCAAGACCTCATCCTTCACCGTGCAGGCATGCAGGATGGCCGAGTGCCCCACCGTCACCAACTCACCCACGTAGCAGCCGTAGTCGTCCGCCAGATGGATCACCGCATTGTCCTGCACGTTCGAGCGCGGGCCGATGACGATCTCGTTGATGTCCCCCCGCAGCGTGGCTTGATACCAGACGCTCGTTTCCTCGTGCAGGGTTACCCGCCCGATCACGTCCGCGCTTGCGGCAACGAACGCGCTTTCATGAATCGATGGGGAAAATCCGGCAATATTCTCGATGGCCATGCCGCATGTTTCAAAAATCCGGCGACTTATCCTAGACAAAAAAGCTCCGGATCGACAGAAGCAGGCGACATGAAAAAGCAATTTCCGCTCACCTCGCCCAATCACCAACCGGCACGCGTCGTCGAGCAAATCAAAAGCGACATTCGGAAATACCTCAAGCGGGAACGCAAAAAGCCACTCCCGGAAGGCGTGGACTTCTGGGACTTTGCCTGCAAGGTCGGCCACGGTGACGCGGCACCCGAGGTCAAGCATGTCGAGGAGGTCGTGCCCGCCATCGACCAGGCGGCCGCCAGCGAATGCGGCTCGGTTTACATCGAGATCATCGCCACCCCCGGCCACCGCCAGAAGAAATAGAATCCCGTTTCACCAAACACCCATCCAAACACCTCACAAAAATCCCAAATATGTCCACGACTGCAAAAACCCCAGCCAAACTCATGGCCGCCAATCGCGGTGAAATCGCCATCCGGATCTTTCGCGCCGCGAATGAACTCGGCCTGCGCACGGTCTCGATCTTCGCAGAAGAAGACCGCTTCTCCATCCACCGCTTCAAGGCGGATGAGGCTTACCAGTTGGATTCCTCAAAGGGCCCGGTGGGAGCCTATTTGGATGTGGAGGGCATCGTCGCCCTGGCAAAGCAGAAGGGCGTGACGATGATCCACCCAGGCTACGGATTTCTCTCGGAAAATGCGGACTTCGCCCGAGCCTGTGCCCGCGAGGGAATCACCTTCATTGGACCGTCCCCGGATTTACTGGAAAACATGGGGGATAAAACGGCAGCTCGCGCTCTGGCCCACACCTTCAAGGTCCCCACCCTGCCGGGCACGGAGGAACCCATCACCGATCCCGATCAAGCGCTTACCGTGGCGCATGAAATCGGCTTTCCTCTCATCATCAAGGCAGCCTTCGGCGGTGGCGGCCGAGGCATGAGGGTGGTGGAAAAACCTTCGTTGTTGGCCGGCCTGCTCGCGGAGGCCCAAAATGAGGCGCTCAACGCCTTCGGCAA
>ERZ1022724.8-NODE-8-length-55428-cov-18.826125_pt1 | contig 55428 bp, 44 predicted proteins | sample MGYA00521091_ERZ1022724 | MGnify/ENA primary metagenome ERZ1022724 (study PRJEB33162, sample SAMN09537610) | freshwater metagenome | isolation source: freshwater | place: Canada:Alberta | collected 2017-07 | study: EMG produced TPA metagenomics assembly of the... | reverse complement strand
GGAAAGTGGGAGAATGGGAAGAAGTGCGGAGTGAGCAGTGAGCAGTGAGCAGTGATCAGCGGAAGAGGAACAGGCTAGGTGCCTGTGCCCCTTTCCTTTGTTGATCAATCCACGACTTCGGCGTCGACGACTTTGCCTTTGGCCTTTTTCGGCTCGTCCGAGGAGGACTCGGCGGCGGGCTCGACGTCGGGTTGTTGGGCACTGGCGCCGGCTTGTTGGGCGGCTTCGGCGAGGGCTTGGAGTGAGCCTTCGAGGTCGCTAACGGCGCTGTTGATGGTGTCAACGTTGTCGCTGGAGATGGCGTCTTTAACGGCTTGGATCTTGCCTTCCAGCAGAGTCTTGAGTTCTGCGGGGGCGTTTTCTCCGAGTTCGGCGAGTTGCTTTTCGGTGTTGAAGACGAGGTTGTCGGCCTTGTTTTTCGCATCGACTTTTTCAACGCGCTTTTTGTCTTCTTCGGCGTGGGACTCGGCGTCGCGTTTGGCTTTTTCGATCTCGTCCTTGGAAAGGCCGGATGAGCCTTGGATGGAGATTTTCTGTTCTTTGCCGGATTGCTTGTCCTTGGCGGAGACGTGAAGGATGCCGTTGGCGTCGATGTCGAAGGTGACTTCGATTTGTGGCTCACCGCGGCGGGCGGGGGCGATGCCGTCGAGCTTGAAGTTTCCTAACAATTTGTTGTCGGCGAACATCTTGCGCTCACCTTGGCAGATTTGGATATCTACGGCGGGTTGGTTGTCGGCGGCGGTGGAGAAGATTTGTGACTTCTTGGCCGGGATGGTGGTGTTCCGCTCGATCATGCCGGTGGCGATGCCGCCCATGGTTTCGATGGAGAGGGTGAGAGGGCTGACGTCGAGGAGCAGGACGTCTTTGACATCGCCACGGAGGACTCCGCCCTGGATGGCTGCGCCAATGGCGACGACTTCGTCGGGGTTGACGCCTTGGTGAGGGGTCTGGCCGGCGAGTTCACGGGCGATTTCCACGACTTTGGGCATACGGGTCATGCCGCCGACGAGGACGAGCTCGTTGATTTCCGAGGCGGAGAGGCCGGCTTCCTTGAGGCAGTCGCGGACGGGCTTCTTGGTGCGCTCGAAGAGCGAGTCGGTGAGTTGCTCCAACTTCGACCGGGTGAGGGTGAGCTGGATGTGCTTGGGTCCGGTGGCATCTGCGGTGACGAAGGGCAGGCTGATGTCGTAGGACTGGGTGGAGGAGAGGGCGATTTTTGCTTTTTCCGCCTCTTCTTTGATGCGCTGGAGAGCGTCGGGTTGGCCGGAGAGGTCGATGCCTTGGTCTTTTTTGAACTCGCCGACGATCCACGCGATGAGGGCGTTGTCCCAGTCGTCACCGCCGAGCATGGTGTCGCCGTCGGTGGCGAGGACTTCGAAGACGCCGTCGCCGATTTCGAGGACGGAGATGTCGAAAGTGCCGCCACCGAGGTCGTAGACGGCGATTTTTTCGTCGGATTTTTTATCGAGTCCGTAGGCGAGGGCAGCGGCAGTGGGCTCGTTGATGATGCGGAGGACTTCGAGGCCGGCGATTTCGCCCGCGGCCTTGGTGGCGTTGCGCTGGGAGTCGTTGAAGTAGGCGGGGACGGTGATGACGGCTTGGGTGATTTTTTCGCCGAGCTTGGCTTCGGCATCGGCTTTGAGTTTGCCGAGGACCATGGCGGCGATTTCCTGTGGGGAGTAGGTCTTCTTCTCGCCTGCGACTTCTACTTGGATGTGTGCGTCGCCATTGGCAGCGGCTACGATGGTGTAGGGGACGCGTTTATCCGCTTCTTTCAGTTCGGCGAATTTCCGACCGATGAAGCGTTTCGCGGAGAAAATCGTGTTTTGTGGGTTGGTGACAGCCTGGCGCTTGGCGGCTTGGCCGACGAGGCGCTCCCCGTTTTTCGCGAAGGCGACGACGGATGGAGTGGTGCGTGCACCTTCTGAGTTTTCAAGAACGGTGGACTCGCCGCCATCCATGACAGCCATACACGAGTTGGTGGTTCCGAGGTCGATTCCGAGAATTTTGGACATTGGGGTGGTTTCTTTCTGAGGTTGGCCGTGATGGCGTTGGTAGAGGCGTAGTCATTGCAAGGGCTGTGCCAAAGGTGCTCGGGATCGTCATAACATGCTTGTAATTAGTTGATTGCAAAATATACAGGGTTGCTGAGCTGCTGTTTTTTTGGTGAATTAGCGACATTTTGACGCGCTTTAGCCATGACATAGTGTCACACTGCGCCGATTATGACTCGGGTTAGGGAGGCCGTCCTGCCACAACGGGCGGAATTTCGTTTGGATCTTGTGTCAACCTTGTCACAGCCTTTAGGGTGGCCTCCACTTCATGCGAGCACAGCCATTCAGATGGATTGCGCGCGGGGAGCCGTTTGAAAAGCAGGCAAACGGCTCGTCGGGTTCATTTCCACCGATTCTTGAGCATTTGATCCGTCAGCGGGGTTTACCGCCTGACGTCGATCTGGAGGGCTATTTGCGTCCAAAACTCAGGGATTTGGCGGATCCGTTCCTGATTCCCGACATGAAACCTGCGGTGGAGCGGGTATTGGCGGCGATCGATGCGAAGGAAGAGGTTTGTATTTATGGGGATTACGACGTGGATGGGGTGACATCGATCACGCTGATGCGGCGGATTTTGATGGCTTACGGGCTGACGCCGCGACATTTCATTCCAAAGCGAGGGCCGGAGGGATACGGCCTGAGCACGGCGGCCCTGGAACGCTGCATGAGCGAGGGGCCGAAGCCCAATTTGCTGATCACGGTGGATTGTGGGACGGTTTCGATCAACGAGGTGGCGGCATTGCGGGCGGATGGGATTGATGTGTTGATCGTGGATCACCACGAGCCGGATCCAGCCGGGCGGCCGGATTGTTGCGCCTTGGTGAACCCGAAGTGCGGCACGGAGTTTACCTATTTATGCGCGGCGGGGGTGGTTTTCAAGCTGGGCCACGCGTTGCTGAAGACGCGGCAGGTGGACTTGGATTTAAAGGAATTGATCGATTTGGTGGCGGTTGCGACGATTTCCGACATCGTTCCGATGGTGGGTGAAAACCGGCTGATGGTGCGGCATGGGTTGAAGCATTTACCCAGCACGCTCAATCCGGGGCTGCGCGCTTTGCAAGAAGTGACCGGGATGAATGGCACGGCGACCTCGATGGATGTCGGTTTTCGGATCGGCCCGCGTTTGAATGCGGCGGGGCGGATGGATGTGCCGGAGGACGCGCTTGCGACTCTCACGACGGATTGCCGACGGCTTGCGCATGAATTTGCCGGGAAGCTGGACACATATAACAAGGAGCGCCAGACCCACGAGGGATTGATCCGGCGGGAGGCGGTGGAAATGTTGAACCGCGACTTCGATCCTGAGCGTGATCCGGTGATTGTGTTAGGCTCGCGGTCTTGGCACCATGGCGTGGTGGGCATCGTCGCCTCGCGCTTGATGCGGCAGTATTACAAGCCGACCTTCGTGATCGCGATCGATGAAGATGGGGTGGGCAAAGGCTCGGGACGTAGTATCGATGGGATTTCCCTGGTGGAGGCGATCCGTGCGTGTGACGAGCACTTGATCGCCGGAGGTGGTCATGCGATGGCGGCGGGGCTTTCGATTCACGAGGGAAGCCTGGATGATTTCCGGAAGAGTTTCGCGGCTTACGTTCTGGAGCATAGCAATCCTGAGCAGCGTCAGCCGAAGTTGATGTATGATGCGGAGATTTCCTTTGACCTGCTGTCGTTGGAGTTTCTGGCGAGTTATGATTTGTTGCAGCCGTTCGGTAGCGGGAATCCTCAGCCGGTGTTTATTTCGCGCAAGGTGGGGCTGAGCCGTCCGCCGCTGCACATGAAGAACAACCATCTGCGCTTCATGTTGCGGCAGGGATATCATGAACAGGACGCGGTTTTTTTCGGCGGCGGAGAGTATCCCCTGCCCGATCCGCCGTGGGACATTGCGTTTACGATTGACCGGAACAACTTCCGGGGGCGGACGACTTTGCAGTTGATCATTCAGGACGTGCGGGCGGCGCAACAGGGTTAGGTCGCGACGCAGGACGCCTGGAGCCATGCGGAGAATTCGTCGGCATCGATTTCCCCAGCGGCAAGGGCGAGGGTCTGGAGCACGGCTTCTTCTTCGGGGGCTTCGAGACGAAAGCCGTTGATCCCGAGAAATGTGTAGGCCGCCATGAACGCCGCCCGCTTGTTTCCATCCAGAAACGGATGATTTTTTGCGATCCCGTGTGCGTAAGCGGCAGCCATGTCAAACAGGCTGGGTTCTCCGCAGTTTAGCAACTGCATCGGCTTGGCGAATGCGGATTCTAACAACCCGTTGTCACGCAAGCCTTCCAACCCGCCGAAACGGGCGAGCAGTTGCGTTTGAATCGCCAGGATGATTTCCCAATTTAGCCAGAAGGGTTCGTTCATTTGGCAAGTTCCCTGAGGGCGTTTCGATAGCGGTTCATTCCCAATTCTGCGATTTTCATCACTTCATCGAATCCCGGGCGACTTGGGGTCACTCGCAGCGAACATTCCGGGGCTTCGGTGAGGAAAAGCGTGTCACCTTCGTTTACCTTGAGGGCCTGGAGTGCCTCTTTCGGGAGCACGATTCCGAGGGAGTTTCCAATTTTGCGGACTTTTGTTTCGATGGCCATGGAATAACAATGGTTACCACGGGCGTTTTGTCAAGCGGCCAAACGGAGATGGGCGCTCACTCGTTTTCATCCACCACCACTTGCTTGGGTTTGAGTAGCAAATAAAGCAGGAAGCTCGTCGCGAAAATCCCGACTGCGATCAATGGGGCAACGAGGGCTCCAGGCTTCCCTCCGGCAAAGGCGGAATAAACCCGAACGCCGACCAGCAGGGCGCACACCAACGCGCCCAGGATGGGCGCCAGCAGCGGCACGTCGAAGCCATCCGTCGGTTCGCCCACGCGGCGTTTGAGCACCACCAGGGAAATGTTTACCAGGGTGAACACGCTCAGCAGCAATAAAACCGTGGCTTCGGCCAAGGGTTTCACTCCACCGCTGAGGATGAGCAGGGTGACGATTCCAAAGAGCGCGAAAATCGCCATTTGCGGCGTGTGGCGTCGCGGATGCAGTTTTCCTAACATGGCAGGGAGCAGGCCTTGCCGACTCATGCCGTAGAGCAAGCGGGAGCCCATCAGGTAGTTGAGCAGCGCGGTGTTTCCAATCGCGAAAATGGTGACTGCCAGATAGATCCGGTCGATTCCGCCGAACCAAGGTGCCGCGCGATGGGCGACTTCCATGAGTGGCGTCTTACTGGCGGCGAGTTCTTTCCAGGGCACCACGGACACGGCGGTGATGGCGACGGCCATGTAGATGAGGGTTGCGAGAATCATCGCCCCGATCAGGCCGAATGGGATGTCGCGTTTCGGGTTTTTGACTTCTTCGCTGACGTTGAGGATGTCCTCGAAGCCGATGAAGGAAAAGAACATCAAAACCGCGCCCTGCAAGACGAGTGCAAGGGTAATGCCCGAGCCGACTCCTCCCGCGACGGTGTCCACCGGAGTTTCCAAGTAGTTCACGCCACCCCAGAACCTGAGGCCGACGGCGATGATGAAGAGCAGGCCACTGGCCTCCACCACCGTGCAGAGGACATTCGCCCACATGCTTTCCTTCATGCCGCGCTGGATGATGCAGCCGACGAGGAAAACCAGGGCGATGGCGACCCACTTGATCGGCAAGACCATGCCGAGGGCCTTTTCCAGGTTCTCCGCGATCGCCTGCGAGCCGGTGGCCATGCTGGTGAGGCCGCTCATCATCACCGCGATGCCTACCATGTAACTGATGGCGGGCCGCCCGAGCGCGCGGCCGGTGACGTAGGCTGCCCCAGCGGCCTTGGCGTAGCGTCCACCGACGCAGGCGTAGGAAAGTCCGGTGAGCAGGGCGGCGATCATGGCTGCTAGAAATGCCAGCCAGACGGCGTTACCGAGTGATTCCGCAGCGCGCCCGACCAGCGCGTAGATGCCAGCGCCGAGCATCGATCCGAGGCCGTAGAACAATACTTGCCAACGTCCCAAGGTAGGGGGCAGGCCGGGCGGCGCGGTGGGAGAAGCGGACATGGGTGTGGAAGAGAGTGCATGATCCATGCCAGCGAGGCGATTGCGAATTCCACTGGAAATCGCGGGTGGCAGCCCTAGAATGTGCGCATGAAATGGGTGCTTTTTTTTGATGGTGACTGCGCGTTTTGCTCCCGGTCGGTGAAGCAGGCGGTGGCGCTGGACAAGCACGAGCGCTTGGCATTCGCGCCCTTGCAAGGGAAGCTCGCTCATGAATTGGGCTTCGAAAAACATGCCGCGGCGGCGGGTGGGACGATGGTTCTGCTGCGTGAATCGGATGGTATGGTATTCCTGCGCAGTGATGCGCTGATCGAGCTGGCGCGGGTGTTAGGAGGCGGCTGGCGGGTGATGACTTTGGCGCGGTTGATCCCCAAAAAGATGCGTGACTGGGTTTACGGCTGGGTTGCGGATCACCGCCTGCGATTCATGGGCAAGCAAGAGGCCTGCATGGTCCCTGATGTGGCTTTGCACAAGCGGCTGCGGGATTAGATATTCCGCAGCGGAATTTGGCGCGATGATTCACGACCGCGGCCTTCGATGACGAGGCGGTCTGGAAAGACGTGGATCACGGAATAAGCCGTGATGCCCGGCTCGTGGAGGAGCGACTTGAAAGTGATGTAGGGCAGCTTGTTGAGAATGACTTCTCCACCGGCGTGGTTGTGACCGCAGAAGTAAGCTCGGGCGGATGGATGGCGCTCGATGATGGCGATGATCTCGCGGTTCTTCCAAGCGTGATGCCCCTCCTCCGCCATGAGCGGGTGGTGACCGCAGATGATGGTGGCTTGTTTGGCGGCGTCCGAAATGGTCAGCTCTTGATCTAACCACTCAAGCTGCGTTTGGGAAAGTCCGCCGTTCCATGGCTTGGCATTCTTCGAACCGGCGGCGGAGAGTTCCTGCATGATGGCCTCGGCGGCAAGATCCTCGGCGCTGCCCTCGGGGTGTTTATAGGTGGAGACATCATTGGTATCGAGCATGATGAATTTCACCCCGGACTCGCTGAATGTATAATAATCGCTTGGCATCCCGAGCGTGGGCGCGACCTTGAGTTTTTCCGCCTCCGCCATTTCAAAGTCGTGATTGCCTAACACATGGCGAACCGGATGCCCCAATGGACGGAAGAGTGGCAAAATGGTGGCGAACGAGGAAAAGTCCCGGTCGATCACATCACCCAGATGGAGGGTGAACGGGAGCTTCTCCTTGGCAAGATCCGCAACGGCAGCTTGGAGCTTGGGGATGGATTCGCGGAAGTGTCGTTCGCCCTCGGGCTCGGCGTCCACGTATTGCGCATCGGTGATGAGACCGAAGGAAACGAGAGGCATCTCCGCAGGGGCGGCGTTTGCCTGGGTCGCGGCAACGGTGGCGGAGAGCGCGATGAATTGACGTCGGTTCACGTTCAAAGAGCAGACGTTTGCGGGGGCTTTGGCGAGGCCAAAAGACGCTAGACCTCGGCGGCCTGCTTGATGATCTCGGCGAAGGCGGGGGCGACTTGCGCCGGCTCGCCTTTGCCCTCGATGCTGATGGCTCCGGAGTAGCCGCTTTCTCGGAGGACTTTGAAGAACGGGCGGAAGTCATCGCCATGGACGCCGGGGTAGCTGCGGGTTTCCTTTTCCGCGATCTCGACGTGGGCGACCACGTCCATGGCCGCTTGGAGATCGGCCGGGGTGTCGCCCATGGTCGCCATGTGATAGAGATCGGCAAGCAGGCGGACGTTCGGATGGCCTGCGGCGCGGATGAGTGTCGCGCCGCGCTGGATGCGGTTGATGAAGTTGCACTCGGTGGCGCGGAGTTGTTCCACCACGACGGTGATTTCATGTTTTTCCGCGAGTTTTCCCATGGCCTTGAGGAGTGAGACGAACTGCTCATCCGCGGTTTTCTCCGGCCAGCCATCGGGGAGTCGGCGTGCGCCGCTACTGCCGAAGACGATGAATTTCCCGCCGGCTTGCTTGAGGCGGCGGAAGGTGGTTTCCGACCAAGCGAGGAGCAGGTCGTGATTGGCGTCCGGGCCGATGCAGCGCAGGTTGGAGGGCCGGATAAAGCCGTTGCAAGCGAGGATCGGGAGGGGCGATGCGGCAAGCAGGGCGAGGTTTTTTTCAAACACCGCATCCGGTTGATCCGGGACCAGAAAATTTCCGACACTCTCGGTGAGGAATTCCGCGCCCGCCGCTTTCATGGTGCCTGCCTTTTCAAGCGAGGCGGCGATGCCCAGCGCTGAGAGCCATTTTTTCGGAGGAGCTTCGGCAGGCTGGGCAGCCAATTTTCCGGCGAGACTGGCACCGAGGATGGCTCCGCCGGTATTTCGGAGAAACTGCCGACGCGTGATGGATAAAGTAGCCATGTTAGGGATGGATCAAAGATGGAATACCTTGCCGCCGGCCATGACTTCCTGGGTCTTCTCATCGAAGGTGACCCGCTCGCCGGTGCGGGCGGCGGCGTTGGACATGATGGTTGCGATGGAGTGTTGGTAGCCAGCTTCCACGGGAGCGTGGGGTTGTTTGCGGGAACGGATGCATTCCAGCCAGTTCCGCATGTGGGCGGTGGTGAGTTCGTCCGCGCCGGTGTTGGCCGAGGTGGCGATGGCGGCCGGGGCTTCCAGATTGGTGGCGGCGAGTAAATTCGCTTCCATTCCCATGTCAGCGGCATCTTTTTTGGACATACCGCCGTTCGGGGTGATCTGGTTGGTTGCGAGATTGAGTTCGCCACCATTCGAGTAATAGATCTCCTTGGTGCCACCGGCAGAGTTGCTGTTGCGGGAACCGAAGGTCACCTGAAAGCCGCTGGACGGGTCATCGAGCGGGCCGTAGTCGAAAACACAGGTCATGGTATCCCAGTTGCTGCGGCCATCCTTCCACTGATAGATCCCGCCATTTGCGACGACGGAGCGCGGGTGAGGAAGCCCGGTGAACCAGTGGACCGTGTCGATCTGATGGCTCATCCATTGGCCGGGGATGCCGGAGGAGTAGGGCCAGAAGAGGCGATACTCCAGGTATTTGCGCGGGTCGAACTTGTCATCCGGGCGATTGCAGAGGAAGCGTTTCCAGTCGGTGTCCTCCTGCTTGAGCTTGGCGACGGCCGCGATCCGGCGCCACCTGCCGGGCTGGTTCACATTCCACGTCATTTCCGCCGCCACGATGGGTCCGAATTTCCCGGCCTTGAGGAAATCATAGGCGGCGTGGTAGCCGGGACCGGAGCGCCGCTGTGAGCCGACTTGAAGAATCCGGTCAGAGGCCTTGACGACTTTGAGGGCCGCGCGGGCGTCTTGCATGGTCTCTGCAAAGGGTTTCTCGCAATAGACGTCGCAGCCGGCCTCGATCGCCTCGATGGCGTGAAGCGCGTGTTGGAAATCCGCCGTGGAGATGATCACGGCGTCGGGCTTGGCCTTTTCGTAAAGTTCCTCGTTGTTCCGGTAAGTGGCGATGTCTTGGTTGAAATGCTTGGTGAAATAGGCCTTGGCCTCGTCCCGGCGGATACTCCAAAGGTCAGAGACTCCCACGAATTCGCAGTTGAATTCAGCCATGAGGCTCTTCATCGCCGGGAGCAGCGAGCTGTTGAGCCGATCCGAAAATCCGATGATGCCGATGCGGATTTTATCGTTTGCCCCGAGGATCCGGCCTTGGGCGCGGGCGGTCTGGAATGACTGGGAAGCAAGCAAGCCGAGCGTGCCGAGAGTGCCGTTGCGGAGGATTTGACGTCGATTCATGGGATTGTAGGCCTTGGAAACAGGCGATTCCATCAAAACGTTACAAAGATTTCGGACCTTTCATTGGGATTGCCGGGGGTGGAAAATTTCGAGAAAAACGGCAGGAAAAGCGTCGAATCATCGACATTTTTATAAAAATCCAGAAATTAGCCACTTTGAGCTTGCAAGCTCCGGCCCATCCCTTAAGACCTGCGGCCCGAAATTATGGCTAAGAAAAGTTGGATCGCCCGCAACGCGCGCAAAAAAGAAACTGTCGAGAAGTATGCCGCCCTCCGTCTCAAGCTGAAGGCTGAGAAGGACTACGTAGGTCTCTCCATGCTCCCACGTGACGCGAGCCCGACTCGCCTGGTCAACCGCTGTGAGATCACAGGTCGTCGTCGCGCCTTCCTGCGCCGCTTCCGTCTCTCCCGGATCACCTTCCGCGAACTGGCATCTGCCGGTATGCTCCCCGGGGTGACGAAGTCGAGCTGGTAATCTGGCACGCTTCACGCTATTTTCAACGTGGGACGGAGATTACCCGTTCCCACGTTTTTTCTATGCCAATTTACGAATACGTTTCTGAAGCTGCGGATGACCCGGAACATAGTTGCCGCGTCTGTGCCCGAGGGTTCGAGCTCAGACGTCCTATTGACCGGGCAGCCTTGGTGATTTGCCCGCTTTGTAAAAACCCCGTGAAAAAGGTGATTTCGCGGATCAACACCCCCACGATCACCAAGCCACTATCCGTGAGCGACGCGAAGAAGGCGGGCTTCACCATCCTTGAGCGGCGCGACCAAGGCGTTTACGAAAAACTCTGAATCCGTGATTTTCGAAGCCCCCACCTTATTCCTCGCCGCAGGTGCGCACCGGATCTCCACCGAGTTTCCAACCGGGGGCGAGTTGGTCTTCTACTTGGTGGGGATCACGTTTTTCCTGCTGCTCAATGCCTTCTTCGTGGCTTCCGAGTTCGCGATCGTCAAGGTCCGCCCGAGTCAATTGGAAGCCATCGGCAAGGAGACGGGCAGAAACGTCAGCACCGCCTTGCATGTGGTCAGCCACCTCGACGGCTACCTCTCCGCCAATCAGTTGGGAATCACCATTTCCTCACTCGCCCTCGGATTCTTGGGTGAGCCTTTTGTCACCGCCATGGTGGCCCCGATTTTATTCCAGCTGGGGATGCCTGAGAATGCCGTTTACTGGGTATCGCTCGTGCTCGCCATCGCCTCCTTCACGTTCCTGCACGTGGTCATGGGTGAGTTGATGCCCAAGTCCATCGCCATCCGCAAATCGGCGGCGACGACCCTGTTGTTAGCGGGGCCGCTGAATTTGTTTTATAAGACCTTCCGCTATGTGATTCAGTTTTTCAATGGAACGGCGAACTGGCTGCTCAGGGTGCTGTTCCGGATCGATCCTATCAGCGAGGGTGAGCACATCCATTCTGCGGAGGAGCTCGCCCTGCTCGTCACCCAAAGCGGGAAATCCCAGGAAGTCACCGAGACCGAGCGGGAAATCCTGATCAATGCCCTGGGCCTCAATGAACTTTGGGTGCGCGACGTGATGACGCCTCGCAACAAGGTGGTTATCCTCGATGCCGACCAACCTTTCGAGAAAACCTTGGAAATCGCGATGCGCAGCAAGCATACCCGGTTTCCGCTTGTCAAAGGTCACCTGGACCATGCCATCGGGCTGATTCACATCAAGGACATGTTCAAGCTGATCAAGGATCCGGATCCGGATCTGATGCGGATCAAGCGGGAATTGAAAATCGTTCCGGATACCATGCCGCTGGACACCTTGCTGACATTCTTCCTCCGCGAGCACGCGCATTTGGCCATGGCGGTCGATGAATTCGGCACACCGGTCGGGATTGTTTTCCTCGACAATGTCATGGAGGAGCTCGTGGGAGATATCCAGGACGAGTTCGACAACGAACGCTCGTCATTCACCCGGATCAACGAGAACGAATTCGTGATCGAAGGGGCCATGACTCTCAACGATCTCGCAGGTCACGTGCCCGAGCTATTTCTTGAAAGCGGCGAAGTCACCACCGTGGGCGGCTATCTCACCCAGCAGTTGGAGCGCTTTCCCGAAGTCGGGGAAACGGTCGAGGTGCTCGGCTACGAAGCGCGCGTCACCAGCACGGATGGACGCCGCGTGGGACAAGTGCATTTCCGCAAGCTCCCCGATCCCGAGGGTGAAGGGGATGCACGCGCCGCGCTTTCCGCAGAGTGAGCGGGCTGCGATGGCGATCTTCATTCGCGGTAAAAAATAAATCGACCTTTCGGCGCAGCGTTCCAGAATCCGGCCATGTCCGGTCGCCAAGATCTCCAGAACCTGTCCCTGCTCGGGAAATCCGAAAACCGTCTCCCCGCTAGCCCGGATGAGGCGACGCTCGATGTGTTCCCCAACCAGCGTGCCGGCCGGCGCTACTGGATCACTCTGAATTGCCCGGAATTCTCGTCGCTCTGCCCGGTAACCGGCCAGCCGGACAGCGCCCGGATCCTCATCCGCTACGTGCCCGGCGACTTGTGTGTGGAGACCAAAAGCCTGAAATTTTACCTCGCCTCCTTCCGGAATCAACCCGCCTTCAACGAGGAGATCGTCAATCGGATCCTCGATGATCTGGTGGAGATCATGAAACCTCAGGAAATCATCGTGCGCGGCGAGTTTGCTCCGCGCGGTGGCATCCAGCTGACGACTGAGGCGACCTATCCGGACACCTTGGCACCCTCCTCGCCATGAAAGTCTGCGTCTTGTTGAGCGGTGGGATGGACTCCGTCACCGCGCTCTACGAAGTGCTCGGCATGCATGAGGTCGTGGCATGTCTCTCGTTCGACTACGGCGCGAAGCACAATGCCTGCGAGATTCCTTTTGCAAAACTCCACGCAGAGCGAAATGGCATTCCTCACCAAGTCATCCCGCTGGATTTCATCAACACGCTCTTCAAGTCGGATTTGTTGAAATCCGGCGGCGCGATTCCTGACGGGCACTACGCCGAGGCGTCCATGAAGCAGACGGTCGTGCCATTCCGCAACGGTATCATGCTTGCGATCGCCGCGGGCTACGCGGAAAGCGTGGAGGCCGCCGGCTTGGTCATCGCCGCGCACTCGGGTGATCATGCGATTTATCCCGACTGCCGTGAGCCATTCATGCAGGCCATGGCCAGCGCCATGAGCGAGGGCACCTACGCCGGAATCCAACTGCTCCGCCCCTTCATCGCCACCGACAAGACCGGCATCGCCCGACGCGGAGCCAGCCTGGGGCTTGATTTTTCCGAGACATGGTCGTGTTATAAGGGCGGCGCGATTCATTGCGGTGTCTGCGGCACCTGTGTCGAGCGGCGCGAAGCTTTTCTCTTGGCTGGCCTACCAGATCCTACGATCTATCAACAAACACCCGCGCTCCCGTCCCTCTAATTTCCGATGCCATACCGAATCTGCAAATCCCTCGAAGTGGAGAACGGCCACATGCTCACCAAGCATCCTGACAAATGCCGCTTCCCACACGGCCACACCCGCAAGGTGGAGTTCATCATCGAGGCGGACGAACTCGATGATCACGAAATGGTCTGCGACTTTAAAATCATCAAGGAGGCGGTGGGCGATTGGTTGGACACCTTCGACCATGCCATGTGCATGAATACCGCAGACCCCGCGTATCCGGATTTCAAAGCACGCTATGGCGACCGGGTGATCGGTTTTGAAAACCAGGACCCCACCACCGAGGTCATGGCTCGCACCATCTTCGAGCAAGCCTCGCAGGCACTCGCAACTTACGCAACCGCCATCGGTAAGCGCTACACCCTCCAGCCCGGCGTGCGCCTCGTCCGCGTGCGGGTCTGGGAAACCTCCTCCTCCTGGGCGGAATACGAAAGAACTCTCTGAATCATGCCTTCCAAGAAATCACCATTGCCAGACATCCAAGCGACGCCGGACACCCGCGGCATCGACATCGACCAAGTCGGCATCTCCGACTTGCGCTACCCGATCCAGGTCCTCGATCAGGACGGCAGCCCGTTTCCGACCGTCGCCAAAATCTCGATGTCGGTCCATCTGCCGCATCACTTCAAGGGCACGCACATGAGCCGTTTTCTCGAAGTCTTGAGCAAGCACGAGGACGAGGTGACCATGCGGACACTGCCGGAGATTCTTCATGACTTGAAAAAGCGCCTGGACGCCGAGCAGGCGCAGATCGAGGTGGCATTCACCTATTTTGTCACCAAAAAGGCACCTGTTTCCGGAGCTTCTTCCAAGGTCGCCTGCGATTGCATCTTCAGAGGATCCTCAAACGGGACCTCGGATGACTTCGAACTCTGTGTCACCGTCCCCGTCACGACCCTCTGCCCGTGCAGCAAGGAAATCAGCGAATACGGAGCCCACAACCAACGCGGCTACGTCACGCTTGAAGTCCGCCCCAGGGCGAAAAATGGCGGCTGGGAACTCATCCTCATCGAGGACCTGATCGACGTGGCCGAGAAGTCGGGATCCGCGCCGGTCTATGCGCTTTTAAAACGCACCGACGAGCGCTTCGTCACCATGCAGGCCTATGACAACCCGGTCTTTGTGGAGGATGTCGTTCGAAATGCCGCCGCTTTATTGCGTGCCGACAAGCGGGTCTCCTCCTTCACGGTCAAGGCGGTGAATCACGAAAGCATTCACGATCACAATGCGTTTGCGACGATCGTCAGCGGCCCGCCCAGGTGAAGAAAATCATCCCATCCGAGATCTTGCTGGAAGCCTACGCCCGGGGAATTTTTCCGATGGCGGAGGCGGGCGAGATTCTCTGGTTCTCCCCGGAGAAACGCGGGCTCATTCCCTTGGATGAGCGGTTTCACATCCCGCACGGACTGGCAAAGTCCCTTAAGCGCAAGCCCTTCGAAGTCCGCTGGGACACGGCTTTCCGCGACGTGATGTTAGGCTGTGCCGCCCGCCAGGAAACGTGGATCGATGAAGTGATCCTGGAAAGCTACTGCGCCTTGCACGATCTCGGCCACGCGCATTCCGTGGAGTGTTGGGATGCGGACGGTCTGCAAGGCGGCCTTTACGGAGTCGCGCTGCCGGGAGTCTTCTTCGGTGAAAGCATGTTCTCCCGGAAAACGGATGCGTCCAAGATCGCCCTGGTGGCCCTCGTCATGCGCCTGCGGGAGCAGGGAGTCCGCCTGCTGGACACCCAGTGGCTCACCTCCCACCTCAAGCAATTCGGCGGCTTTGAGCTTTCCCGGAAAAATTATCAAAAGGCCCTTCAACGCGCCCTTTCGGGGGATGTTTCGGAGGATTGAGTCGGTGGTAGATCAGGCTCGAGGATCGATTCGATCGAACACTTTCTGATCGTGTTTACCTGCCACAGGTTTCCACATAACGAGGTTTTCCGGCCGATGGCGACTTCGGACGGAATCTTCAGGATGGGCTGGATCCCAAGCTGCCGCCGGGCTTGAGCCAGTAGAGAACAGCCATCCTCACGGCGATGCCGTTTTCCACCTGATCATTGATGAGACTGCGTTCATAATCCATCACTGCATCACACAGTTCAACACCGCGGTTCACCGGACCAGGGTGCATGATGAAGAGGCCGCGCTTGCGGATTTCCTCCAAACGGGAATCGTTAATTCCATAGAGCCGGTGATACTCGCGGAGGCTCGGGAAAAACTGAACGTCCTGGCGCTCCATCTGAACACGGAGAAGATAGACGAAGTCAGGATTCCACGCCATCGCCTCCTTATAGTCCGTGAAACGACGGATGTTCTCAGGCCCCGTGCGGGGAACCAGGGAACCGGGCCCCAGATAAGCGACTTCCACTCCCAGCTTCTTCAAGATGGTGCTGGTCGAACGTGCGACCCGGGAATGAAGAATGTCCCCGATGATCAGAACCTTTTTTCCCGTAGGGTCCGGGAATCTTTCCTTGATCGTGAACGCATCTAACAGAGCCTGGGTCGGGTGCGCGTGCGCGCCATCGCCCGCACTAACAACGGATGCCTTGGTCTGCCTTGCAATCATCCCGGGCAGGCCGGACCGGCCGTGACGGACGATGATATAGTCAGTGCGCATCGCCTGCAGAGTCTCCACCGTCTCCCTAACAGACTCGCCTTTTGTGATGGAGGAATGCGCGACGTCGAAGTTGGTGACATCTGCGGAAAGGCGCTTGGCGGCGACTTCGAATGAGGAATGAGTCCGGGTGCTTGGCTCATAAAAGAGCATGAGCACCGACTTGCCCTTGAGGGCGGGAACTTTTTTCACCGAGCGGGTGAATAGCTCCTTGAACGGAATGGATTGTTCGAGCAGATGTTCGATTTCCGTCCGATCAAGCGCTGAGATATCGAGCAGATCTTTACGTGCCATAACGGAGTTGGGGGAAATAGTAGAGGACGCCGAAGACGGCGATCAGCAGACTCATGACTCCGATAAACGCCCCATGGTGGCGGGAGAACGGTTTCCAGATCAGGAGGAAGCCTGCGACGAGGAAGGAAATGGCAAGGCAACTGGCGGTAACGCTGATTTCCAAATGGTAGTGATAGCAGCCAATGACCGCCGCAAGCGCGAAGAGATACCCCGGAATCACGATGACCCAATGAGCCTTGTGGGAAACCTGCTCAACGGCAACCTTCTGCATGGCAAGGACTTCCTGGCGGCGGATCTCACGGATTTCCTCAGGAGAGTGGCGATGAATCGGCAAACTGGAATCGGGTGGTGGTGACTTGCTCTGAGTCAAGGGGGCTTGTTCAGACTTCCTCAGCGAATGCACAATGCGGGGACTTGCCGGCGCAGTGCTTCCCAGGGGTGCCGGAACGGATGATGCTTCATGTTCCGCAGCAGCGAGTGGGTGGCGGTCCGCCCGTCTCAACGAGCGTTTCTTTCGAACGGGGAGCTCGGGAGCAGGGAGTGGCGCAAGAGGAGCGGCATCAGGCCCCTTCAAGCCCGCCGCATCAGGCTTCGCTTCCACAGCCACCGCCGGAATCTCACGCAGATCTTCCTGGCTTGCCAGCCCTGAGGATTCCTGAGGAAGCGCAGGGCGCGCTGCCGATGGATCACCCAGCGGGGGCTGGCCTGGAATGCCGAGGGATTCGCGAAGCTTCGCGAGTTCCTCAGGGGATTTCTTGTGCTGCGGCAGGAGACTCATGGGATTTTATTTCTCGACGACCTGGACTTGATCCACGCCATCAGTGCCTTCGAGGGACACCAATACATGATCCAGTCGGCGGGTGTCGAGCGTGATGCCGACAAAATCCGGCTGAATCGGCATTTCCCGGTGCCCGCGATCGATGAGCACGGCGAGCTCGACCTTGGCGGGGCGTCCGTAGTCCGAGAGCGCATCGAGCGCCGCCCGGATCGTGCGCCCGGTAAACAAGACGTCGTCCACGAGAATGATCAAGGCTCCCTCGACAGGAAAACCGATGTCGCTTTCCTGGAGCAGGGGGTTCTCATGGAGGTGCTCGAAGTCGTCGCGGTAGAGGGAAATGTCCAACACCCCGAAGGAAAGTTCCCAGTCGTCTTCCTGGGAAAGAATCGTCAAGACCCGTTCGGCGACCTCGTCTCCCCGGCTGCGGATGCCCACAAGCGCGATGGGATGACCGCGGTGCTTTGCGAGAATCGCCTGGGCAAGGCGATCCACCCCTGCGGCGATGTCATCTGGAGTGAGAGTTTGTTGCATGGTTTAAAAGTTGAGGATGCCAATGTCACGGCGGCGCTGCAAGCCTGCGAATCCGACGGCATCTGCCGCAGAATGCGCTTGGGTGACGGCGGCCTCGCGAGTCGGCCCACCCGCGACGATCGCCAGCACCCGACCGCCCTGGGTTTGCCAGGCGCCATCCTTCGTTCGCTGGGTGCCGGAATGGTAAATCCGCGCGTTGTTGACATTTTCGAGGCCGGAAATGAGGTCTCCATTCCGAGAGCTTTCCGGATAGCCTGCGGAAGCAAGAATCACACAGACGCTCCACCCTTCATTGAAGGCAATCAGCTCGGTTCTGAGCTCACCTTTTGCTCCTGCGAGGCAGAACCCAGCCAGATCACCCTCGATCAATGGCATGACGGCCTGGCACTCCGGGTCACCAAAGCGGCAATTATACTCGATGACCTGCGGACCGGTAGGCGTGAGCATGATCCCGAAGTAAAGGAAGCCCCGGTATGGCAGTCCCTCGTGGCGCAGACCTTTTACCGTGGGCTTCACGATCTGCTCCTCGATGGTCGCCAGGACATCGGGGGAAACCAACTGGCGGCTCGCCACGGCTCCCATCCCCCCGGTGTTGGGCCCCAGGTCGCCGTCATTCGCGCGCTTGTAATCCCGCGCAGGAGTGAAAATCAGGTATTGATCATCGACGATCGCCGCGAAGACGGACACCTCCGGGCCGGTGAGGCATTGCTCCACCAGCACACGCCCCGGACCGAAGCGGGCTTGGGTGAAAACTTCATCCAGGAAATCCAACGCGGAGGCCTCGTCCGGGCAGACCGCCACGCCCTTGCCGGCGGCGAGACCATCGAACTTCAATACCGTCGGATATTCTCCGGCGATCGCCGCCACCGCGGCGTCCAAGGTGTCCGTGGCTGTGGCGCGTGCGGTCGGGATGCCGTTGCGGACGAGGAACTCTTTTGCGAACTCCTTGCTCGCTTCAAGCTGAGCGGACTCCTTGGGTGGTCCCCAGCACGGGATGCCGTTTTTCTCACATAGATTGGCAAGGCCTTCCCCTTTCACCAGGTAACTTTCCTCACCCGCCACGCAAAGATCGATGGAATGGGCCGCCATCCAGGCCACCAGCGACTCCAGGCCCTCGGCCGCGACAGGCTGCGCCCATTCAAAGATCGCATCGCTCCCCGGGAAGCAAAACAACTCGGGTTTCCCAGGCGATTCTGCCAATGCCCGCACCAGCGCATGTTCGCGCCCACCTTTTCCGACTACCAAAATTCTCATCCGCGGCGGTTTTCGTAGAATTCTCCTGCAGACTCAACCCTGAATCGCATCAATCAAGCGTCAGCGAGCACATTTGGATTTTCGGATTGCCGAATGACTTGAAATCAAGAACAACTCCGGCGATGAAATTTTCCCCGAAAACCCTGCTTCCCGCCAGCCTTGCAGCCCTTGTCGCACTCCTGGTCGTAGCCCAGAGCCCACAAGGCGAACAAGCGCCTCCAGGAGCCCCTGAAAAAATCGCGGAAGCACTTCCGAGCGAACCTTTCGCAAAACCGGTCAAGCCTCGTAAACTCCTCGTCTTCTCCAAAACCAATGGCTTCCGCCATGCCTCGATCGCCACCGGCAAGATCGCCCTCGAAGAAATGGGGAAAAAAACCGGAGCCTTCACCGCCGTCATCAGTGACGACCTGAAAAACTTCGAGGTGGACAACCTCAAAACCTTCGATGCCGTTTGCTTTCTCAGCACCACCCTCGAGGTTTTTTCTCCCAAAAAAGAGGAACTGGCCGGCATGAATGAGGAGCAGAAAAAAGAGGCCGCCGAGCTTGAGGCCCGCTTGAAGGCCAATCTGATGAAATTCATCGAATCCGGCCGCGGGTTCATCGGAATCCATGCCGCGACCGACACCTTCTACAACTGGCCGGAATACAGCCGGATGATCAATGGCTGCTTCGATGGCCACCCATGGACCGCGGACAAGACCGTCAGCATCAAGGTGGAGCCCGGTCAGGAAAAACATCCCTTGGTCGCGATGTTCAACGGCGAAAACATCGAGTTTAAAGAAGAGATCTATCAACTCAAGGAACCCTACGACTCCAAGGCGGTTCACATGTTGCTCCGCTTGGACACCGAGAAGACCGACATGAACGTCGCAGGCATCAAGCGCACGGACAATGACTTCGGCGTATCATGGGCGAGGCCTTGGAAAAATGGCCGCGTCTTTTACTCCTCCCTCGGTCACAACCACGAGATCTACTGGCATTCCAAAGTGCTCAGTCACTTCCTTGCCGGCATCCAGTGGGCCATGGGTGACTTCAAGGCAGACGTCAAGTAGGCGTGGCACGCTCAGGCCGCGACACCCACTCCGCCGCTGCACGCCCCGCGGCTTCTCCGGTGGCAAAGCAGGTTCCCATCACCCGGATGGACGCCTGCGCGTCATGATCCGTCGAGATGCAACGCCCCGCCACATACAATCCCTCGATCCCGGCCGGCTTCAAACACCGCAGGGGTATCCCTGCCGCTCGGTTTCCCTCGGGATACCTCAACTTCGGACCACGCGCCGTCTCACGGAACTCCATCGGCCAGGTGGCCTGCGCGATCTCATCCGCAAATCGCCTCCCCGCCGCCACTTCTTCTCCCGTGAGCACATATTCACCGATCCAGCGGCGGCTCTCCCGCACCCCGGCATGAATCGGCCAGTGGCTCACGTAGGCACCTTTCCAAAACTCGCTGTTTGCTCCTAACCATGCCACCACTTTGCACGCCGTGAGTCTTCCTGTGGTCTCCAGACGGGTGAGGCAGGACGCATCAAGAGGATCATAGTCCGCCGCGGTCGCGCCGCCTGTGAGATCGAGCGTTCCAAAGTTTTCCCCCGCTCGCCCGGACGAGCGGAATGCCAAGCCCAGTGCATCCACAGGCAGGTCCCCGCCACGCACGCCCTCCACGATCAACCCGGCCGTTTGCAAGCGCGCGGCATCATCCAGCAGGCGCTGGCTGTGAACCCCGAAGACATAGGCTGGCCGCTGCAAGCGGGGGGCATCGATCATCGAGGACCGCGCCCCCAACAACATCGCCACCATCGCATCGCCCGAGGCATCGACCAGCGCTCTGGCCCGGACTTGGCCCGGGCCGGCGCTCGCCGCCAGGGCCAGCTCCCAGTGATCCGCATCCCGGGAGATCCCCGTCACCTGGGTGTGCAGCAACAGGTCGAGAAGGGGCTCCGCCAGCACCAATTCATCCGCGATCCTCACGAACTCCACCGGATGCTGGGGTAAAACATCCAGCCTTCCCATTCGCGCCGGCCCAAGACCGGTGGCGGCAATCATCCGGGTTGCGATTTCGGAAGCGATCCCGGGATTCGCGAACACCGCGCCCGGCTCGTCGCGCAGCAGATAAAGCCCGCAAAACGTATGCACCAGGGATGCCGTCCCCATGCCGCCGAGATACCCTTGTCGCTCGACGAGGAGCGTGCGGGCTCCCTCCCGGGCCGCCGCGAGCGCCGCCGCGATTCCCGCACTGCCTCCGCCAATGATCGCTACATCGAAGACCTCGGCGCTACGTTTCACTAAATCTTTGCCGCGATCAACGCTGCCAAAGTGGTAGGGGTGGCCAGGTTGGTCTTGGTAAGATCCTCAGGCCCAAGCTCGATGCCGAACCGATCTTCCACAGCCACCACCAGCTGCATGACCGCCATGGAATCAAGTCCGGCGGCGAAAAGATCGCCCTCCTCCGGGAAATCCCAGTCCAGCTCTAACACTCCCTCGTCGTTTAACCAATCGATCAACTCGATCGGCGTCGGTGTTTTCTTCTTCGAAACTTCCATGTGCAAAAACGGTGCGATGGGTTTTTGGCGGCTTCAAGCGGAAAGGTTGATAATTTTCATTTTCTTAGCGAACGCGCGCCTTGTTTAGAATTCGACTTCCCGTCCAAGCTCCGCCACCTCCACGGTGCCGCCGTGCACGGCGGTCAGGGCATCACACAGAATCGCCGCCCGGTCGGTCTCGCCATGGACCAGCCAGACCTTCGATTTGGATCCACCGGTTCTGGCGAAATACTCCAGCAGTTCCGAATGATCCGCATGACCGGAAAATGAATCCACGATCTCGATCTTCGCCCTGACCTTGTAGCGCTCGCCCAGAATCGGCACCTCGCGCTCGTGATCGCGGAGCTTCCGCCCCAAGGTGTTGTCCGCGCAGTAGCCGACAAAAAGCACCGTCGTTTTCGGATCGCCGATGTTGTTTTTCAAATGATGTAGAATCCGTCCCGCCTCACACATGCCGGAAGCGGAAATAATGATCGAGGCACCCTCGATATCATTGAGCGCCTTCGAGCCATTGACCGAGCGCACCAAGGTCAGGTTCTCAAAGCCGAAAGGATTCTCGCGCTCGAACAAGGACTGATAGACCTCCTCATTGAACGCGTCCGGATGCAGTCGGTAGATCTCCGTCGCGCTTACCGCCAGTGGGCTGTCCACGTAGACCGGGATCTCGGGGATCTCGCCGCGTTCGAACAAATCATGAAGAACAAACAACAGCTGCTGGGTCCGCTCCACGGCGAAGGCGGGGATCAGGATCTTCCCGCCACGCCGCACAGCCTGGCGGATGATCTCCCCGAAATGATGATCCAAGCCCGGCGGCGCTTCGTGCTCCCGCCCGCCATAGGTGCTCTCCATCAACAGGAAATCCACATCCGCAACCGCCACCGGATCACGCAGAACCTCGTTCCCTCCCCGCCCGACATCGCCGGAAAACAGGAAACGCTTTTTCCTGCCATCCGCATGGTCGTTCACCTCCAGCAAAACCTGCGCACTCCCGAGAATGTGACCGGCGTCGACAAAGGTCACCGTCACCCCGTCCACCACCTGCATCGGGCGATCATATCCCACCGTCACGAACTGCCTCAAGCAGCGTTCCGCATCCTGCTCGTCATACAGCGGCAGCACCGGTTCGAGTCCCTCCTTCTTGCGATGCTTGTTGAGCCAGTCAATGTCGCTCTCCTGGATCCTCGCGCAGTCCGCAAGCATGATCTGGCACAGATCCCGCGTCGCATGGGTGGAATAGATGTTACCCGTGAATCCTTTGACAGATAGATTGGGCAGGTTCCCACTGTGGTCGATGTGCGCGTGAGAGAGGATCACCGCATCCACCGATTTCGGATCGAAATAAGGAAAACTGCAATTCACCTCATAGGCATGCCTGCGCGAACCCTGATAGAGTCCGCAATCCAGCAGGATGCGCTTGCCGTTGATTTCTAACAAATGTTGGGAGCCGGTCGTCGTGCCAGCGGCACCGCAGAATTTGAGTTTCATGGGATTTTGAGTTTGATGGAAAAATCAACAAGAACCTACGGCGCAAGCATACGCGTGAAAACCAAGGAGTCACGCCCGCTTGCTTCATATTGTTCGCGGCGTGACCCTGGCAGGTCCGCCAGGGTGGCCGGGGCATAGGCCAGTTTCCCGGTGAAAAATTCGGCGGCGCGGTTGCTCAGCGCGAAAACCCTCGGAATCCCGCGCTCCCTCGCCAGTGCCTCGGCATGGCGGACGAGCTCGATCCCATACCCTCTGCCTTCATGCGCCTGCTTCACATACAAACAGGCGACCTCCGCGCAATGCTCGCCCGGATACTCGTGCAAGGCCACGCAGCCGACCACGTTGTCGTCGATCGCCATCACCCGGAAATCCTCAATCCGGGATTGGATGTCCTCATAAGTCCGCTCCACCAGCTTCGTGCGCCGCACGGAGCGCCCGATCATTCCTAACAACTCCGGTATATCCTCCTCCCGCAATTCACGGATGACCCGGTAACTGTCCGCGTGCACCATCGTCCCCACGCCTTCGTTGGAAAAGAGTTCGTCCACCAGGACCCCTTGCTGGCGGCCGTTGAGCACGTGCACCCGCGGCACGCCGCGTTTGCAGGCGGCCGCGGCCGCGAGCAGCAATGCCGCGCCTGCCTCATCACTGTGGGCGGCGAATTTGCCAGCATCCGCCGCCCGGATCGCGTGAGCCGGCGCGCCATCTACCAGAATCGCCTCCTCCAGCAGGGCAATGATTTTCGCCACGCCGATCCGCAGCGCGAAGTCCACCACCGGCACGTCCAGCGGCCCGGTCGCCGAGGCGTCGATCACGGCGGACTGGCCGCGTGCGAGGATTTCAATCACCTCCGTCGCCGCCAGTGGATCAGTGATCGGGCGGGACACCCGGGCGGCCATGATCTCGCATTCCAGTGTCCAATCAAAAAGATCCTTCAAATCCCCGCCCAGAACCCCGAGCACCAGCTTCACTCCCAGGTCTTCCAAAACCGCGAGATCCAGCAGGGTCTCCGCAACCGCAGGCTCAGGCAACAGCCCCGCTTCGATCAAAACGAAAAAGACCTTTCCCCGGAATTGAGGAATATACTGGAGAACCTCCCGAACATCACTTTGCTGTGCCACGCCCTTGTATTAGCAAACATCAGCCACCCGGCAAGCTCGGCGTTGGCAAGAATCCGGCCACGTCCTCAGCGGACGAGGCGCCGGATCATCTTGCGCTCCAGGAACTCCTTCCTCGGTTTTAGAATCCGCGCGAGAGACATCTTCAAGTCGCGCTCACCGGCGCTGTCGGACGGGCTTTCCACCGCACCCACGGCGAGGAAAAGCTGCGCCATCGCCCGGTTTTCCGCTCGCACACTCGCCCAGAACTCGATGATGCCCCGGCGCTTTGCAACGCTCGCAAGCTCACCTAACAAAAATCCCGCCATCCCCATGTGGCGGCTTTGCTCGTGGACCACAAAGGCCACCTCCGCGCTCTTCCCCCCCTCGTCCAGATAGTAGCGGCCGATCGCCCGCAATTCCTGCCGCCCATGCTCCTCCGAGAAGATCCCCAAGGCCAGATCCTTCGTTTGATCGACCGCCGCCAGCTTGAACGCGGACTCGCCCGTCATCTGATCCCGCAGGTATCCATACCTCAGCCGGATTGTCTCTTCATCATGCGAGTAGAAAAACTCCTGCAAAGCCCGCATGTCGCTGGGGTGCAGGGGTCTGAGAAACAGGCGTTTTTCCTGAAAGCAGATCCAGCCGCTCTCCACGTCATCCACGGCCCGCGCCGAGCCCGGCATAGTGAAGAACCTGGGCAACCACCCCCGCTGATGCGCTCCTTCTAACAGCGCCTCGCGATGATCCGGATGGGCGATCTCCACCAATCTCGCCACCCGTTCACGGATACTCCGGCCATGCAAGCTCGCCACTCCGTATTCCGTCACCACATGATGCACGTCTCCGCGCCCCGTGCAGACGCCGCTTCCCGATTCCAAGCCTGCCACGATCCTCGACCGGCCATCCTGATCCGCCGTCGCCGTGAGCGCGATGATCGGGCAGCCTCCCGCACTCCGTCCCGCGCCCCGGATGAAGTCCTGCAAGGCTCCTATCCCGCCATAAAAGCGATGCCCGCTTGAGTCTCTAACAACCTGGCCGGTCAGGTCGATTTCCCGCGCTCCGTTGATCGCCACCATCCGCTCGTTGCGCGCGATCCGGTAGGGGTCGTTCACCCATTCGCTGGCATGCAGGGCGACTTCCTCATTGCCATCCACAAACGCATAGAGCTTGCGGCTTCCCAGCACATGGCTCGCGATGATCTTCCCCGGCTGATAGGTCTTGCGGGAATGATCCACCGCCCCGCAGCGCACCAGCTCCATCAGCGCATCATTGAACATCCCGCTGTGGATTCCCAAGTGCCGATGCTTTCTCAAAGCCCGCACCACGGCCTCCGGGCTGTTTCCCAAGCCACACTGGATCGTCGATCCATCCTCGATGAGCTGCGCCGCGTGATGACCGATCCGTTCATGCCGCTCATCGCACACCCCCGCGGCCATCTCCGGCAGGTCGGCGCTGTGCTCGATGAATCCAGCGATCTTCCGCACCGAGATCAGGGTGTCACCGCAAGTCCGCGGCATCTTCGGGTTGATCTGGGCGATCACCACCTTGGCGGACTCCGCGGCGGATTTGACGATGTCCACACTCAGTCCGAGCGAGCACCAGCCCTTGGCATCCGGCGGACTCATCTGAATCAGCGCCACGTCCAGAGGCAGGGGACCATTTCGAAACAGCGAGCCCACCTCCGACATCGCACACGGCGTGTAGTCCGCCTGCCCGCGCTCCACCGCCTCACGCAGGGCGGGTGTTAGATAAAATGAATTGGTCCGCAGAACATTTTCATACTGCGGGGCGATCCACGGGCTGTCCCCCAGGCCATGAATGTGCACCAACTCCACATCCTTGAAGCCCGCCGCATGATCGAGCATGGAGGCGACCAGTGCGAAAGGCACCGAGGCCCCGCCGCCCAAAAACACCCGGCTTCCCGGCCGCACCCATCGTGGCCAATCGCTCGCTTCCAGTGGTTTCATCACCAAGAGTTTAGCAGGCAGCCCGGCACTTGGCGCGATAATTTATCGCCGGATTCGCCTCGGAAGAAAAACGGTTGCAACAAGCACCGCGCTGCCGTCGTATCGGAACCGCAACATGAAAATCCAATCCATTTTCCAGGGGCTGTGCGCCTTGGTGATTTCATCACTCACCGTCGGTATCCTCGGTGCCGAAGTCCGCCCGAATCCACTCTTCAGCGCAGGGGCGGTCCTGCAGCGTGACCAAGCCATCCCCATCTGGGGCACCGCCCGTGACGGGGAGCAGGTGACCGTCGAGCTTGCAGGTCAGAAACTCAGCACCACTGCTGAACAAGGCGTCTGGCGGGTGGAGCTCAAACCCATCAGTGCGGGTGGTCCTTTCACCCTCACCCTCACCGGCGACAATACCGTCACCCTCGACAACATCCTCGTCGGCGAAGTCTGGATCTGCTCCGGGCAATCCAATATGGAATGGCCCTTGCACAAGACGGCCAACGCCGAGGCGGAACGCTCCAAAGCGAACTTCCCCCAACTCCGGATGTTCACCGTGGCCAAGAGCACCTCCATCCGGCCACTGGCCGAGGTGAAAGGCAGCTGGCGGGAGTGCTCGCCTGAAACCGTCGCCTCATTCTCGGCGGTCGGTTACTATTTTGCCAGGGATCTCTATCAGAAACTCGGCATTCCCGTCGGCATGATCCACACTTCATGGGGCGGCACGCCCGCCCAGGCATGGACCAGCATCGAGGGCTTGGCCAAGGACCCCGCCCTGCAAGGGTATCTGAATGCGGCAAACACGGCGCTCGCGAACTACCCGGCAGCGGTCGAGGCCTATCCCGCAAAGCTCGCCGAATATCAAACCGCCAAGGAAACCTGGGAGGAAACCGTCAACAAGCCGTATCAGGCGGCGCTGGACGTTTGGAAGCAAGAATCCGCCAAGGCCACCCAAGCCGGGCAAACGCCGCCGCCCAAGCCGGAGCTTGCCAGCAAGGAGCCGGTGCCACCCATGAGTCCCGAGGGGAACCAACAAAAGGAGACCACCCTCTTCAACGCCATGATCCACCCGCTCATTCCTTATGCCATCAAAGGCGCGATTTGGTATCAGGGCGAGTCGAATGCGGGGCAGTCAAAAATCTATCAGACCTTGTTTCCCACCATGATCGCGGATTGGCGCGGCCGTTGGAGCCAGGGAAATTTCCCCTTCCTTTTTGTCCAGATCGCCCCGTTCAACGGCCAGCCGCCGGAGATCCGTGAAGCGCAGTTTCTCACGCTTTCCAAATCACCCAACACCGCCATGGTGGTCACCACCGATGTCGGCGACGCCAAGGACATCCACCCCACCCGCAAGGAGCCTGTCGGCCAGCGTTTGGCCATCGCGGCAAGGGCTTTGGCCTACGGCGAGAAGATCGCATACTCCGGCCCGCTCTATCAATCCATGAAGGTGAATGGTGCCGAAGCCATCGTCAGCTTCACCCACACCGGCACCGGGCTGATCGCCAGGGATGGCGAGCTCAAAGGCTTCACGCTCGCTGGCGCGGATGGCAAGTTCTTTCCCGCCACCGCCAGAATCGATGGCAGCAACGTGGTCCTCACCGCCGTTGGCATCACCGAACCCAAAGCCGTCCGCTACGGGTGGGAAAACGTCCCGAATGTGAACCTCTTCAACCAGGAAGGGCTGCCCGCATCACCCTTCCGCTCCGACGTGCCATGACCGCGGGCGGACGAAACGCTTGATGCTCGTCCATACAGGATTCCCGTCCGCAGGTCCGGCTCACGCCTGCCTAACAGTATTCCGGCCTATCACAGGGTCCATGGACCTCAACTGCGGTTAAGCTGGAGGATGAAGCAGGCTCCGCCAGCGTGGGCACGCGGGCTCTCACAAGTGAGTTCGCCGCCACGGGTGGTAAGGGCTTTGATCTGTTTGCTCACTTCATCGAGATCACGGGTGCGCGGCTGAACTCGGCGGATGTAATGATTACCCACGGGCAGGTTGTTGTTTTCGTATTCTAACAAATCGATTTCCACGAAGGGGGCACGCCGTCACGGCGGGCGTCGATAAAAGTGCTGACGACTTTCCATAACTGGCTCTTCGCCTGATCAATCAGCCCGTCCATGCTGTTGGAGGCATCTAGCAGAAGAGCGATTTGCACCTTGTGACCTGTTTCTGCGGCAGGTGGATTCACCGGCGGCTGGTCCCTGCGACCTTTGGCGGAGATGGGTTGGACGAGGGTGACAAGACCGATGATGAGAGGCAGTGTTGTTTTCATGACCGCCTTGTTGAACCCGGGAAGTGGGCGTCGTCTGTAAAGGCCCGGTTAAAAATCACAAATCCGCCGGAACCAACAGCGGTCGATTCCGCACCCCCCCCAGCAGGCACCCGGGTCGCGCACTAGCCCGCTGAGCCGCTTGGCACCACCGCTGGGGCCCCCACCCGATGCCATGTGAATCTCAAGCCCGCATCAGCGCATGCGCCGTGCGGACACCCGAAGTAATCGCCCCCTCGATCGACGGGTGGCTCATGTGGTCGCCACAAATGTGGACTCCATCGACTTGGCGGAAACCCGGCTTTGCAAAACTATCAGAACCTGGTGGCTGTTCTGGCAGCGCCTGGGCGATACAGTCCGTGCGAAGGTGCCGCCACCCGGCTACCTGATCGCCAAACCATGCGCGAAGCTCTTGCCTCACCCGCTCCACCAGATCCCCGGACCGCCGATCCCCGAGCACGGATACGGAAATCAAAGCCCTGCCGGAAGGCGCGTAATCCGGAGCGATTTCCGAAGGAACACAAACGTTGTTCACCAAACCGCCCGCCACTCCGTTGAGGGCGATGAGTTTTTCACGGAGCGGTGAATCAGACGCGGAAAAATAAAGATGGGTCACCGATCGCCACTCCGGACTCCTACCCCATGCCGCGGGGAAAAGCCCCTTCGCCGCAGTGGCATCCGTCGCGAGCACGATGTGTTGGGACGTCAGGGCCTCGCCACTCTCCAGCGCCACCCCATGGCGGGACAGAGAGCTGACCCGGCACTGCGCACGCAGGCAATCAGAACCAAGCCGGTCAACAAGCTGCCGGGGGATCTCCTGCATCCCGCGCGCTGGCAAGGTCGCACTGCCCCGAGAGAACATCTGGAACGTGAATTCAAACATCCGGCTCGATGTCCGCAAGTCCCGCTCCAAAAAAATCCCCCCGTAAAACGAACGGAAAAACGTATCAATCATTCCTTCACTGAAGCCGAACTCACGCAACCACTGTAGCGTGCTCATTTCCGGGTGGCTGGCGATTTTTTCCGGAGTCCAGCCGGTGGCACGAAGTTTCAACAAGCCCACCCGCAACTTGTCCATCAGAGTCCCGATCGGTTGCCGCGCACTCTCAAGCGCATGGGTAGGGCGGCGAAAAGGATCCATGACACGGCGCAGGCGCTTGCCGTCGAACACCAAAGCACCGGGATCAAAGGGCTGGAGATCCAGCGCTTTCAAATCCAACAACTTTCCTGCTTCAGGATAGGCATCCAGATACACCTGAAACCCACGATCTAACAAAAATGATTCCATCACATCCGTACGGACCCTTCCCCCGAAATCATCCCCGGCCTCAAGGACCAGCGGCTGCCAGCCGCCATCACGGAGGGTCACCGCACAAGCCAGCCCCGCCAAACCTCCACCGACGATGATCACTTGCTGCGACTGCTTCACGGGCGCATTCTTCAAGCCGCACCCGGATTCACGCAATGCGAATTCTCGAAACCCGCCCATGAACGCAAAAAGAAACCGCGTGGAGGACTCCATTTTCCAATTCATTCAATCCCAACCCGCCGACGCCGCAGATCATTGAAGGTTCCATTTGATGTCTTTCTGAAAAAGGCTATACGTGCAGGCGTGATTCTTCACAGGCAGAGCAATCCCGCTTGTTTTGTCCCCCGGGTAAAATCCTCATGAGCATTATCAGAGATCCGCTCGACTTCTCAAACCAACCCCCGAATTCCATGCCTTCATTGCCATTTTCCGCTGCCGCTTCGGTCGCACTTCTGGTGCTTGTTGCGAGCGACCGGCTGGTGGCCGACCTTGTCCACCGCTGGTCGCTCAACCAACCCTCGGGTCCGGTTTCCACCGGGACGACCGTCACCGACAGCGTCGGAAACGCGCCGGCCACGATTCGTGGCACCGGTGCCACCTCCAATGGTGCCGCCATCATCCTGCCCGGCAGCACCACGGGAAACCAAGCGCCATCCTCCATCTCCGCCTACATCGACCTGCCCAACGGCATGATTTCCTCCAGGACGAACCTCACCGTGGAAATCTGGGCCGCACCACTCAGTCAGCAGAACTTTCAGCGGCTCCTCGACTTCGGCCGCATCACCCAGGCTGGCGACGGGCTCGGCGCGGCGGGGGAAATCACCGGGCTGGCCACCGTCGCACCGGGAACCACAAGTTCATTCGACGGCCTGACCCTCACCCTCTCCCGGAATGAGGCGGGAAACCTCAGCCAGCAGCGATTCGAGACCCGCGCGAATGGTGCCGGAGCCGGCGGCACGACCGGGCAGTATGGAATCTCGGACACCAATTTCGCCACCATCGCCGGCACCGAATACCACTACGTGCTCACCTTCCAGAGCGGCGTGGGGGCCTTCGCCTCCACCGGCGGCCGCGCGTCGTGGTATCGCAACGGCACCCTGGTCACCTCGCTGGACACCAGCTTCCGCCTCAACCAGATCCAGGACGTGAACAACTGGCTCGGCCGCTCGCACTGGAGCGGCGACCGAAACACCCACGCCGCTTACAACGAAGTCCGCGTTTACGACCACGCCATGACCCCGGCGGAAATCACCGCCAGTTTTTCCTCCGGCCCGGACCCGGCCTTCCCGCTCTCCGACATCGCCCACCGCTGGTCCTTCGGAAATACGGCCGGCAACGCCACCTCCGGCACCACCGTTCCCGACCTCATCGGCACCGCCACCGCCACCGTCCGTGGAAATGGCGCGACCTTCACCGGCACCGCACTCACCCTGCCCGGCAGCACGAATGGCAACCAGTCCCCATCTAACATTTCCGCTTATGTCGATCTACCGAACGGTATCATCTCGTCAAGAACCAGCATCACCATCGAGCTCTGGGCTACCCAGGTCGCGGCAAGAAACTGGCAACGCATCATGGACTTCGGCCGCACCCATATCAGCGGCAACAACGCAGCCCAAGGCACGGGAGCCGCTCCCGGAGAAATCCTCCATACCGCCACCGTCGCTCCCGGAGCCACCACCTCCAGCGACAACCTCATGCTCGCCATCAACCGCAGCACCAACGCCAACCAACAACGCCTTGCGGGCCGGCTCAATGACGCAGCTGAGCTGATCACGGACTCCAATGTCACCCTCGCCACCGGCACCCGCCATCACTTCGCCATCACCTTTACCGATGGCGCGGGCTCCGCAGCCGGCAGCGGCGGACAACTCGCATGGTATCTGAACGGCGCACTCGCCGCCACCCGCGACCTGCCCTTCAAGCTCTCCGCCATCGAGGACGTCAACAACTGGCTCGGGCGCTCACAATTCGGCGGCGATTCATGCGCCAACATCACCTACGACGAGGTCCGCATCCACCGCCGCGCCCTCACCCCGGTGGAAATCCTCAACAGCATCAGCATCGGCCCCAACCCGAACTTCCCGCCGCCCGTCATCGTCGCCGATGCCGCCACCCTCCACCGCCTGCAGAAGGTCCGCATCGCCGTGCTGGCAAACGACAGCGGCACCCTCGATCCCACTACGGTAAACATCGTACAATCCCCCCAGTTCGGCACCACCACCATCAGCCCGAACGGCAGCATCCTCTACACCCACACCACCGGCAGCCCGGTGACCGACAGCTTCACCTACCGCGTCAACGGCGCGGGCGGTCAATCCCAGCCCGCCACCGTTACCCTGACGTTCTCGGATCAACTTCGCATCCCTAACAGCTCCTTTCAAGTCCCCACCAATCCGCCGCCGGTCTCGATCGCGGCGGTGAATGCCTTCTCCGGACTTTCCTTCAACCAGCCTGTCTGCATCGCCTCGCCACCCGGCGACACCCAGCGCGTTTTCATCTGCGAGAAAACCGGACTGCTGCGGGTGATTCCCAACGTCACCGCGACCACGCCCACCGCCTCCACGGTGCTCACCTTGAGCTCCGCCACCGGCGGACTCTTCAACGGCCGCAACCCCGCCGAAGCGCTCAACAGTAACAGCGAATGCGGCCTGCTCGGCATGGCCTTCCACCCGAACTACGCCAGCAACGGCCACGTCTTCCTTTTCTACTCCGTCAACATCGGCGGCGCACTGCATCAACGCGTCTCCCGCATCACGTTCAACAATCCGAACTCCGCCACGCCCACCGCCAACCTCGCTTCCGAGCGCGTCCTCATCCAGCAGGCCGACCAGGCCGACAACCACAACGGCGGCGACCTCCACTTCGGCCCCGATGGCTACCTTTACATCTCCCTCGGCGACGAAGGCGGCCAGAACGACCAGTTCGCCAACAGCCAGCGCATCAACCAGGACTTCTTCGCCGGCATGCTGCGCATCGATGTGAACCTCGAAGGCACCGAGATCGCGGGAAATCCCGCCGCCACCGACGACGCCAACGTCCCGCCTAACAGTCATCCCGCCGTCGTCCTCCAAGGCGGCCTGCCCGCCTATGAAATCCCGGCCGACAACCCCTGGGTCGGCGCCACCTCCTTCAATGGCATCGCCGTGACCCCCTCGACGGTTCGAACCGAATTCTGGGCCGCCGGCCTGCGCAATCCCTGGCGCTTCTCCTTCGATCCTGTCACCGGCGAACTCTGGTGCGGCGACGTCGGCGGCGGCGCACGCGAGGAAATCAGCCTCATCACCCGTGGCGGCAACTACGGCTGGGTCTGGCGCGAAGGAACCGTCGCCGGCCCGGTCGGCGGCGCACCCGGCGGCTTCAGCCACATCAATCCGCTCTACGACTACCAACACGGCAGCGGCAACTTCCAGGGCAGGAGCGTCACCGGCGGACTCGTCTATCGCGGCACCCGCATGGCCTCGCTCACCGGCGCCTATGTCTTCGCCGACTACGTCTCCGGAAACGTCTGGTCGCTCGTCCGCAACGGCAGCAGCGCGCCCACCGTCAACCGCCTCCTCGGCGAGGGCGGCATCGTCGCCTTCGGCCGGGATCCCTCGAACGGCGATGTCCTGATGGCCGACCTCAACGACAACCTCATCCGCCGCATCACCACCGTCACCGACACCAGCACCTACCCCACCACTCTAACAGCCACCGGCCTTTTCTCCGATCTCACCGATCTATCACCCTCTCCCGGCCTGCTGCCCTATCAGATCAACCTGCCCTTTTGGAGCGACCACGCCATCAAGCGCCGTTGGTTCACCATTCCCGGCAGTTCTTCGAAAATGACGTGGTCGCGCGACGGCGAGTGGATCTTTCCTACCGGGCAGATCTGGGTGAAACACTTCGACATCGAGACCACCCGCGGCAATCCCGCCACCCGCAAACGCCTCGAAACCCGCCTGCTCGTGAAAAACGCCAGCGGTGCCTACGGCGTCAGCTACCGCTGGAACGAAGCCGGCACCGAAGCCAATCTCGTCGGCGAGCCCGGCGAGGACTTCGACCTTTCCATCACCGTCGGCGGCGTCCCGCAAATCCAGCGCTGGCGGATTCCCAGCCGCTCCGAGTGCTTGACCTGCCACACCCCGCAGGCGGGATTCGCGCTGTCCACCAACACCCGCCAGTATCACATGGCCAGTATCATCCCAGGCTTCAGCGGCAACCAGATCGAGGTCTTGGAAAACGGCGGATACTTCTCTAACACCCCGGACTCCCCCAACCTCCTGCCGCGCCACCTCCATCCGGACGAAACCACCTATCCCGCCGAGGCCCGCGTCCGATCCTACATCGCCGTCAACTGCGCTTACTGCCACATGGACGGCGGCACCGCCGCGCCATCGATGTGGGATGGCCGCCACGAGCTGGTGCTCGATCAGACTGGCCTGATCCTCGGCGACGCCAGCAACAATGGTGGGAACCCGCTCAACAAACTGGTCGTTCCCGGTTCCACGACCCACTCGATCCTCCTCAACCGCACAGCCGCCAGCAACGGCTTCACCCGCATGCCGCCGCTCGGCAGCAATGTCGTTGATCCCGCCGGTGTCACCCTTCTAACGGAGTGGATCCGGGACGAGCTCCCCGCCCGCCAAACCTACGGCCAATGGCGCAGTACGGTTTTTCGATCAGGAACTAGCTCCCAAAGTGAGCCGGGGGCCGATCCGGATGGCGATGGAGCTGACAACCGCACCGAGTTCCTCGCTGGCACCGATCCCACGTCCGGCTCCTCGTTGCCGTTGTCAACGATCAGACTGGATGGAGAGCAGGCTGCTTTCACCTACGACCTCCCACCCAACCGCTCCGCCATCATCGAGCACTCGGAAAACCTTCATCATTGGCAGCCATGGAACATCCCCGGCAACCAGGGGCTCCCCACCCGAGGCGGTCCGCAGACCCTCACCGGCCCAAAACCGGCGGGAACTTCATTTTTCCGCGCGAAAGTGATGGAAAACTGAGAGTCTTGAAAGGCTCAAGGCGGTCGCATTTTGCGGAGACGCCACAGCGGGGCGGATATGGATCCGAAAAGATGTTGGATTTTGGACAAAATCTGGAGAGCAATCCGGGGCAGTTCCGCACTACTGTCACCATGGATAGCGGGAAGGGCCCGCGACCTCCCTGCCCAGGCTTGCCAAAACCGGCGAACAAACCTGACAGGCAACTCATTCGCCGGATCAAACAAACACCATGAACTCACTGGTAAAATGGAATCCGCTCAACGAACTCAGCGATGTCCACAATCGATTGTCCTCATTCTTCGGACGCCCGAACCTGCGCAATGACAGCGAAGGCGTCCTCGCCTTCGCCGACTGGACTCCGCTTGTCGATGTCACCGAGGATGACAAACAGTTTCTGATCAAGGCCGAACTGCCTGAAGTCAAAAAAGAGGACGTCAAGGTCGTCGTTGAAAACGGCATGCTCCGCATCAGCGGAGAACGCCACATGGAGAAGGAGGAAAAGGGCAAGAAATACCACCGCATCGAACGTGCCTATGGCTCGTTCGAAAGGAGTTTCAGCCTGCCGGAAAACTCCAAACCCGAAGCGATGACCGCTGAATACAAAGATGGAATGCTCACCCTGAGCGTGCCGAAAATGAAGGAATCCAATCCGAAGTCCATTGAGGTGAAAATCTCATAGGGCCTGGCCAAGCGCCACGCCGGTGATCGATCATGATCGATCACCGGTTGCATCATGAGGAGGCCCGTGTCGTTTCCGATGCCTGCCTCCTCATTTCCGAATCCCAAGCGCGGATGGCAAGGGTGCCCGCCGGTGCGCACCTGGAATTGTGACACTTCCCCATCCTGACCGTCCACTTCATGAATACCCAACCCTACATCCGGTGGTTCGCAGACACCTGCATCGAAGATGTGCCGCTTGTCGGTGGAAAGAACGCTTCGCTCGGCGAGATGGTTCGCGAGCTGAGCGGGCGCGGCGTGAAAATTCCTAACGGATTTTCCATCACAGCAGGGGCCTACCGCCATTTCATCCGTGAGGCCGCGCTCGACCCCGTCATCCATGCGGCGCTCTGCGACCTGGACACCCACAACACGGCCATTCTCGGCGAGCGCGGCGAGACCGTGCGGCGTGCGATTCTCAACGCCTCACTGCCCGATGATTTGAAACAACAAATCTGCGCTGCCTATCAACAGCTCCAGGGTGACGGCCAAGCGCCGCCGGCGGTGGCCGTGCGCTCCTCCGCGACTGCCGAGGATCTGCCGGACGCGAGTTTTGCCGGCCAACAGGAGACCTTCCTCAACATCGCTGGAGCGGACGAGCTGTTGTTGGCATGCAAGCGTTGCTTCGCCTCGCTCTTCACGGACCGTGCCATCAGCTACCGCGTGGACAAGAAGTTCGACCATTTCAAGGTCGCGCTGAGCGTCGGTGTTCAACTCATGGTGCGCTCGGATCTCGCCTGCTCGGGTATCATGTTCTCGATTGATACGGAGAGCGGCTTCCGGGACGCGGTGCTGGTGAGCTCCGCCTACGGGCTTGGTGAGAACGTGGTTCAGGGATTTGTCACTCCGGACGAATACTGTGTGTTCAAGCCGACTCTCAGGACCGGCTTCCGACCGATTGTGAAAAAGACTCTCGGCAGCAAGGAGTTCAAGCTGGTCTATCAGGCGGGTGCCGGAAAATCCGTGGGTAACGTGCCGGTTCCTGCCGGGGATCGCTCGCGGTTCGCCCTCACCGATGATGAGGTCCTTCAACTCGCACGCTGGGCCTGCGTGGTCGAGGATCACTACTCGGCCAAACGCGGAAAACCCACTCCCATGGATCTCGAATGGGCGAAGGACGGCATCACCGGAGAACTCTTCATCGTCCAGGCCCGCCCGGAGACCGTGCAGTCCCGGAAGGACCCGGATGTGCTTGAGGTCTATCAGCTTGCGAAACGCGGCAAGGTGCTCGCCACCGGCCAAAGCGTGGGCGCCAAAATCGCCACCGGCCCAGTGCATGTGATTCAGAATCCCGAGCTGATCGGTGAGTTTCTAACGGGTGAAATCCTCGTCACTGACAAGACCGACCCCGACTGGCAGCCGATCATGTGCAAGGCCGCCGCCATCATCACGCGGCGGGGCGGGAGGACCTGTCATGCGGCCATCGTCAGCCGCGAGCTCGGTGTCCCGGCCATTGTTGGTGTGGAAAAGGACGCCGACGCGCTCGTCGACGGGCAGATGGTCACGGTGAGCTGTGCCGAGGGCGATACCGGTTTCGTTTATGAAGGCGTCTTGCCATTCGAAATCCAGAAAACCACGCTCAAAGGCCTCGGTCGCCCGATCACCAAGGTGATGCTCAACCTGGCCAATCCCGACGAGGCCTTCCCGCTGAGCTTTCTTCCCAACGACGGCGTCGGCCTCGCGCGCATGGAGTTCATCGTGAGCAACCACATCAAGATCCATCCGCTTGCGTTGGTGAACTTTGACTCCCTTGCCGACTTGGAGGCCAGGAAGGAAATCGAATTTCTAACAGAAGGTTATTGTGACAAGCCAGCGTATTTCGTGGATCGGCTTGCGCAGGGTGTGGGAACTCTGGCCGCCGCCTTCTATCCGAAGGAGGTGATCCTGCGGCTCAGTGATTTCAAGACCAACGAGTACGCCAACCTGATCGGGGGGAGGGAATTCGAACCCACCGAAGAGAATCCCATGCTCGGATTTCGCGGTGCCAGCCGCTACTATCACCCGCGGTATCGGGCGGGATTCGCGCTTGAATGCCTGGCGGTCAAAAGAGTTAGGGAGGAAATGGGCCTCACCAATCTCAAACTCATGATCCCATTTTGCCGGACCCTTGAGGAAGGCATCCGGGTCCACCAGGAAATGGCCCGGCACGGACTCAAACGCGGCGAAAACGGACTCGAAGTTTACGTAATGTGCGAGATTCCCAGCAATGTCATTCTCGCCCACGAGTTCTGCGATCTTTTCGACGGCTTCAGCATCGGCTCGAATGACCTGACCCAACTCATCCTCGGCGTGGATCGCGATAGCGAGATCGTCGCGCCGCTTTTCGACGAGCAAAACAGCGCCGTAAAGGCGATGATCGCCCAGGTGATCGCTGTGTGCCGGAGGAAGGGCCGTAAAATCGGCATCTGCGGCCAAGCTCCGAGCGACTATCCGGACTTCGCCGAATTCCTTGTCGAACAGGGAATCAACAGCATTTCCCTGAACCCGGATACGGTGTTACAGACCACGCTCACCATCATCGAAAAAGAACGCTCCCTCGGCTCTTCTGAAGCGCTTTGTGATAGAATTCCAATCTGATGCAACCGCATGATCCAGCCTGTCGCCCCATCGCTCCGGATCCGGAAACCGCTTCGTTCTATCACCTCGAAGCTTGCGATCTCACGGCGGATCCCTGCGGCGGCACGGCCTGCTTCGTCGCCCACAACTCGCTTGGGCACGAGCGATCTGATCCGAACCCACGCGTGTTTTGCCTTGGCAGGTGTTTCGAGGGACCTGCGGTCGGCTTGTCGAACCAACGACCGACGATCCGAGCATTCTCATCGGAGGCCGTCCTGCTCGGCAGGATCCTGCAAGGCCATGGCGGGTCCCTCGCTGCCTACTGCCGCAGCGGTGGCTACGAGGCCTTCGACCGGGCAGTTGCCGAGCCGCGTGAACAGGTGCTCGCCACCCTCGAGGATTCCGGATTGCGCGGACGCGGCGGCGCGGGATTTCCCACTGGCCGCAAGTGGCGCGCGGTGGCGCAGCAGGCTGCACAGCCGAAATACCTCGTCGCCAATGCTGACGAGGGGGATGCGGGAGCGTTCAGTGATCGGTTTCTGATGGAGGATGATCCGCACGCACTCATCGAAGGCATGGCGATCGCCGCCTACGCCACGGGAGCCACGCGAGGCTGGATCTACCTGCGGCACGAGTATCCGGCCGCCCTAGTGTCGCTTGATCACGCGTTGGCGGAAGCCAGGGATTTCGGAATTCTCGGTGGCGGGCGTGACTTCGACATCGAGGTCAAGGCCGGACGTGGAAGCTATATCTGCGGGGAGGAAAGTGCCTTGCTGCGATCCATCGAGGGTCGGCGGCCGGAAGTGATGGCGCGCCCGCCCTATCCCACCGCGCATGGACTTTTCGGCCAACCCACGGTGATCAACAATGTCGAGACCTTCGCCACCGTGCCATGGATCATCCGCAATGGCTGCGAGGCCTATCAGGTGCTGGGATTTTCCTCCAGCCGCGGGACGAAACTGATCTCACTCAACTCGCTCTTCAAGCGCCCTGGTCTCTACGAGGTTGAGTTCGGGATTCCCGTGCGCCAGATCGTCGAGGATATCGGCGGTGGCCTGTGCAACGGCTCCCTTAAAGGACTGATCATCGGCGGACCGCTTGCCGGCATCATCCCGCCGGAGCTGCTGGATACGCGTTTCGGTTTCGAGGAGCTCACCGCGATTGGTGCCGGGGTGGGGCATGGCGGGGTGATCGCTTTCGATGAAGGCACCTCGATTCGCGCGCTGGTGCGTCATGTCTTCTCATTCGGTGCCGACGAGTCTTGTGGCAAATGCACGCCGTGCCGCCTTGGGTCACGCCGGATCGAGGCGCTTTTTTCGGAAGCCACAAGCACGGGATCCGCTGAGACCGAGTGGCGTGAAATCGTAAACGCCCTGAAGATGGCCAGCCTGTGCGGCCACGGCTCCGGCTTGGCCGCGTTTGCGGAATCGGTCATGCGTTACTACGGGAAGGAGGTGGAGTCATGCTTCACGCGATGATCAACGGAGCGCTGCACGAGGTGCCTGAAGGATCGACCATCCTGCAAGCCCTCAAGCGGCAGGGGATCGAAGTGCCCACCCTTTGTCACGATGACCGACTGCATCCCACCGGTGCCTGCCGACTCTGCGCGGTCGCGGTCAAAGGCGTGGATCATCTTGTCTCCGCCTGCGACACCGCCTTGCAGGATGGCATGGAAATCGAAACCCATTCACCCGCCGTCGAGGATACCCGGCGCACCTTGCTGCGCCTGCTTGCTAGGGACTATCCGGCGGCGGCCATCTCAAAAAGCCCTGAAAAAACCTTTCACCGGTGGCTGCGGCACTATGGCATCCCCGCGCAAGGCCGTTCAGGGCGGCCGCATTTCACCGACACCACGCACCCCTACCTGCGCGTGGACATGGAACGCTGCATCACCTGTGCGCGCTGTGTGAGAATCTGCGATGAAGTGCAGGGCCAGTTTGTCTGGCGCACGTGGAACCGGGGTGATGCCACGCGCATCCTGCCCGGTGGCGGCGGAAGCCTGTTGGAAAGCGCTTGCGTGAGTTGCGGTGCCTGTGCCGACACCTGCCCGACCGGAGCCATCGAAGACCGCCCGATCCCGGATCACGGGATGTTGGAAAAATGGACGCGCACCACCTGTCCGTATTGCGGCGTGGGTTGTGAAATGCTGGTAGGCACGCGCGGCGACCGCATCGTCGAGATCAAGCCGGTCATGGACGCCCCGGTGAACAAGGGGCACCTGTGTGTGAAAGGTCGCTACGCCTTCGGCTTCACCCACTCGGCTGACCGTGTCCGCGAGCCGATGCTTCGCAAAGGATCGGAATGGCACTCGGTGACATGGGAACATGCCAATGAGTGGCTTGCGGAGCGCTTGCAAGCCGTTCTCAAGACTCATGGACCTCAAGCCATCGGCATGCTTGGCTCCGCCCGGAGCACGAATGAAGAAAACTACGTGACGCAGAAATTCGCACGAATCGTCCTCGGAACGAACAACATCGACTGCTGCGCCCGAGTCTGCCACGCGCCGACCGCGTTGGCGATGAAGCGGATGCTCGGCACGGGTGCGGCGACCCATTCCTTTGACGATATCGAGCAAGCGGGCTCCTTTCTCATTTGCGGCTGCAACCCGACCGAGGCGCACCCGATCGTCGGTGCCCGCATCAAGCAGGCGGTGTTGCGTGGCGCGCCGCTGATCGTCATCGACCCGCGCGCCATCGAACTGGCTCGCCATGCCCAGGTGCATCTCGCCCTGCGCCCCGGAACCAACGTGCCGCTTCTGAATGCACTTGCCCACGTCATCCTTACCGAATCACTCGCCGACACGAGCGCGCTGGAGCAGCGCATCAGCGGTTGCGGGGAGTTCATGGAATTCATCATGGATTGGACACCCGAGCGGGCCGCCGCCATCTGTGGCGTCAATGCCAAGGACATCCGCGCGGCCGCTAGGATCTATGCGACCCGCTCGCCGTCGATGGCTTTTCACGGGCTCGGCATGACCGAGCATGTGCAGGGCTCGGAAGGCGTCATGACCTTGGTGAACCTCGCCCTGCTCACGGGAAACTTCGGCAAGCCCGGCTGTGGCGTGAACCCCCTGCGCGGTCAGAACAATGTGCAGGGCGCCGCACACATGGGCTGCGAGCCCGGCCACCTGACAGGATATGTTCCATTAGCACAGGGCCACGATGCATTCTCTACCGCTTGGAACCATCCACTGCCAAGCACTCCAGGCTTAAATCTGATGGAAATGATCGATGCCGCAGAACGCAGCGAACTGAAGGCGCTGTGGGCCATCGGTTACGATGTCTCGTTCACCCAGCCCGATTCACTCCGGACCCACGCCGCGCTTGGAAACGTCGGGCTCGTGATCGTGCAGGATCTGTTCTTCAATGAACTTGCGCGTAAATTCGGACATCTCTTTCTGCCTGCGGCATCGTCCTTTGAAAAAGATGGCACGTTCATGAACTCCGAGCGCCGGATCCAGCGCGTGCGGCGGGCGATACCCGCACCCGGCCATGCGAAGGCGGACTGGGAGATCGTGTGTGATGTCGCGCGGACGATGGGCTTCGCGGACGCGTTTCCCTATCCATCCGCCGAGGCGATCTGGGACGAGATCCGCAGCGTCTGGAAGGCCGGTGCGGGCATCAGCTACCCGCGCATCGAGCATGAGGGCCTGCAATGGCCATGCCCGGACGAGACGCACCCCGGCACGGGCATCCTGCACCAAAACGGCTTCGTGGATTCCAAGACGGCCGCGCTGCAACGCATCGATTTCCAGGAATCCACAGAAAGTCTAACAGAAGAATATCCGTTCATTCTCACCACCGGACGCAATCTCTATCAGTTCAACGCGGGAACCATGACCCTGCGCACACCCAACCTCGAACTCCGTCCCACCGACACGCTTGACATCTCACCCGCCGACGCCACCCGCCTGGGTCTTGCTGATGGCGCTTCCGTCCGCGTCACCAGCCGTCACGGCGCGGTGGAAATCCCGTTGCACATCGACCCCGGTCTCGGGAAGGGCCGGCTTTTCGCCACGTTTCACACCGGTGAGATCGGGCTGAACCAGCTTACCGGTCAAGGTCGCGACAAACAGACGATGACCCCGGAATACAAAGTGACCGCCGTGCGTGTCGAGAGAACGGAAGGGGGCGACGGTCATGCCTGAGATCTTCGGATTTGATTGCTATTCGCCCCGCGAAATCGCCGAGCGGGTGGAGACCGTGGGGGTGGCCAAGGCGAACCTGCCGATCACTTCCATGGTCGCGCTGGGTGTGCTTGCGGGCGGCTTCATCGGCCTCGGGGCGATGTTTGCCACGCTTGTCCTGTGTGATGCCGGACTCAGCTTCGCCGTGGGCAGGGTGCTCGCGGGAGCGGTGTTTTCGCTCGGCCTGATTCTCGTGGTGATCGCCGGGGCGGAGCTTTTCACGGGCAACAACCTGCTCGTGATGAGCTACGTGGCCGGCAGGATCCACATCCGGAAACTGCTCGCGAATTTCACCATCATCTATCTCGCGAACTTCATCGGCGCCGCAGGGCTTGCGGCCATCGTCGCCCTATCAGGTCACGCTGGCACGGGCGAGGGCGCGGTGGGCCGCACGGCGGTGGCACTTGCCACCACCAAGGTGGCGCTGCCCTTCGCCGAAGCGTTCTTCCGCGGGGTGCTGTGCAATGTGCTCGTCTGCCTTGCCGTCTGGCTCGCGATGGCCGGGCGCACGGTCGCCGACAAGATTCTTGCCATCCTTTTCCCCGTGACCGCCTTCGTGGCGGCGGGTTTCGAACACAGCGTGGCCAACATGTATTTCATTCCGCTTGGCCTGTTCCTCGGAGCGGACATCAGCCTCGCCGACATGCTGCGCAACCTCGTTCCCGTCACCCTTGGAAATCTGTTGGGAGGTGCGGGCATGGTGGGTCTGGTCTATCACACCATCTACCGGCGCAAGCTCACGCAGGGGGGAGGTTCCCATGGAAAAACTGGCTGACAGGGCGTGGCATCCGATGCCGCTCGCCGAGACGACGGCACTGCTTGACCTGAATCTGGCGAGCGGTCTCTCGGAGGATGACGTCGATGGCCGCGGCGCAAGGTTCGGACAGAACCGGGTGAGCACCCGGCGCGGCACCCCCGCATGGCTCAGGCTCCTCCAACAGGTCAACCCGCCGCTCATCGACATCCTGCTGATCGTCGTGGTCGTTACCTCATCCCTTGGCGAGTGGGTGGATGTGTCGGTCATCCTCATGGTGCTTCTGGTTCATGCCATCGTCGGCTTTCTCCAGGAAAGCAAGGTGGAGAAATCCATCGAAGCGCTCGGCCGGGGTGGCGAGTACGCGATTTCTGAATAGATCACCGCAGACCATGAAGATCCATCACCTCGACAGCAAGGATGCATTCGCCAGCCTGAACAGCAGCAGCGCCGGACTGACGAGGAATGAAGCCACTCGGCGACTTGCCGAATTCGGCCCCAACCAAGTGGAAGAAATCACCACAGAACCGCTCGTTCTCAAATTCGCCCGCGAGTTCATTCATTTTTTCGCACTGATCCTTTGGATCGCAGCCGCGCTTGCTTTCTTCGCCGCATGGAGACAGCCGGGAGAGGGCATGGCGACGCTCGGCTTCGCAATCATCGGCGTGATCCTGATCAACGGCACGTTTTCATTCTGGCAGACCTATCAGACCGAGCGCGCGCTGGCGGTTCTCAAGAAACTGTTACCGCACTCCACCAAGGTCATGCGTGATGGTTCCGTCCGGGACCTGCCGGCCGCCGAATTGGTGCCGGGCGATCTTGTTTTACTCGAGTCCGGCGATCTGGTGCCTGCGGACTGCCGACTGGTCGAAGCCTTCGGGGTCCGGGTCAACAATGCCACCATCACGGGCGAATCGGTCCCGTCCTCGCGCAGTGCCGATCCCTGCGATGAAGTGGAAACCCAGCGCAGCTCGAACGTCTTGCTCGCGGGCACCTCACTGGTCTCCGGCGAGGCGAAGGCCTTGGTCTTCGCCACAGGTGGACACTCCGCATTCGGCCAGATCGCCCACCTCACCCAGACCACGGATGACACGGTGTCACCGCTCCAGAAGGAGATCCTCCACGTCAGCCGGATCGTCGCAGGACTGGCACTGGTCCTCGGTGTCGCATTCTTTGTGATCGGTCACCTGATCGGGCTTTCATTCTGGGAGAATTTCATCTTCGCGATCGGCATCATCGTGGCCAACGTGCCGGAAGGCTTGCTGCCTACGGTCACCCTGTCACTTGCGATGGCCTCCCAGCGCATGGCCCGGCGTAACGCGCTCATCCGCCACCTTCCCGCGGTCGAGGCGCTCGGCTGTACCACGGTGATCTGCACCGACAAGACAGGCACGCTCACGCAAAACCGCATGTCGGTAAAGCGCTTGTTCATCGACGGCGAGTTGATGGACCACCATCAGCCCACCACACCTAACACCCTGCCCTTTTTCAAGATCGCGGCATTCTGTCATGATTTGAAAAAATCGGAAACCACCTGGTTGGGCGACCCCATGGAAGTCGCCCTGGTCCAGCTCGCGGCAAAGGCCATGCCTGCGATTCCCGATTTGCCGAGGATCCAAGAAATTCCCTTTGATTCCGACAAAAAGCGACTCTCCACCATCCACCGCACGGCAACCGGGCCAATCCTCTTTTGCAAGGGTGCCCCCGAGGTGGTGCTCGCCCGCTGCAAGTATGCTGCAAGTGGTGAAGAAACCAGCGATCTATCAAACGAGCTTGCGGAGCGCTACAAGACCGCCGCCGAAAAAATGGGCAAGGATGGCCTGCGGGTGCTCGCGCTTGCCTGGCGGCCTCTCCCGCCGGACTTCGAGCTCGAAAATGCCGACTCGGAAATGGTCGTCGCCGGACTGGTCGGACTCGAGGATCCGCCACGCCCGGAAGTCCCTGGCGCGCTGCAACAATGCCGCAACGCGGGCATCAAGGTGATCATGGTCACTGGCGACCATCCGCAGACCGCCGAGGCCATCGCCCGCGAAATCGGATTGGTGCGCACGGCATGCCCGGTGTTGATCACGGGCGAACAACTCGTCCACCTGTCCAATATCCAACTCCAGCTCGCGCTGGATGCGCCGGAAATCATTTTCGCCCGCGTGCAGGCAGAGCAGAAGATGCGCATCGTAGCCGCACTGAAAAAGAAGAATGAGATCGTGGCTGTCACCGGTGACGGAGTGAACGACGCTCCCGCGCTGCGCAAGGCGCATGTCGGCATCGCCATGGGTCTGAGCGGCACCGACGTCGCCAGGGAGTCCGCTGACATTGTATTGTTAGATGATAACTTCGCGAGCATTGTGGCCGCCATCGAGGAAGGGCGCGCGGTGTTTGTGAACATCCGCAATTTCCTGACCTACATCCTCACCTCGAACATCCCGGAGATCATCCCCTACCTTGCGTTTGTGGTTTTCCGGATCCCGCTGCCGCTTACGATCATTCAGATCCTCGCTGTGGATCTCGGTACTGATATGCTGCCTGCGCTCGGACTGGGTGCCGAAAGAGGCGGACCCGAAATCATGATGGCCCCGCCGCGTGGTCGGGACCAGCGCCTGCTCAGCGGCAGCCTGCTCACCCGTGCCTACCTTTTTCTCGGACCGCTGCAAGCCGTCGCGGCGCTGGCCGCCTTCCTGTTCGTGCTGCGTGGCGGCGGATGGTCTTTCGGGCAGTCCCTGGCAACCAAGGACCCGCTCTACCTCCAAGCCACCACCGCCTGTCTGAGCGCCATCGTCGTCATGCAGGTTGCCAACGTGTTCCTCTGCCGTAGCGTGCGGCGATCCATGAATCTCCGGACCTTTTTCAGCAACAAGCTCCTCGTGGGCGGCGTCGCCATGGAGATGTTACTCATCATGCTGATCGACTACACCCCGTGGGGCAACGCGCTTTTCGGCACTGCGCCCATCCCGCTGGCGGTGTGGATGTTCATTCTACCTTTCGCATGCGGGATGATCGTGTTGGAGTTATTGCGCAGACGGGTGTGGAGGGGCATTTCACGGAATGTGCGATAGAGTTGGAATCCCCGGGGCGGATTGCCCTGATTTTTGGTTTGACCTAGCCCCGGCATTTCCCGATTGTTGAAACCTTCCCCCAAAGCTCGGATGATTTCATGAGGAGCTCAGAGACAACAACGACACGCACCGCTCGCGTGGGTACCTCCCGGGTGATCGAACAACTCGATCATTTGGAACTCTGCCAGAATTACGTGCGGGCATTCGAAGAGGTGATCCAGCTTCCCTTGGTCTTGATTTCCCCGCAAGGCATCCGTGCAGCCGTCGAAGAAGGCCATCATAAGAATCCGCTATGCAAGTGGCTGGCGCTTCACCACCACACCTGCCGGAACTGTCTTTACTCCCGGCCTGCCACCTTGTTAGCGGAGGAAAATTCGCCCTCCACCGAGATCTGCTTCGCGGGAATCTGCCAAAGCGGCGTGCCTGTCCGGATAGGCAACATCACCCTTGGATTCCTGCGCACTGGCGGTGTCGCGACACAGCATCCGACCCGCATGAGATTCAGCAAAATGGTTGCCCGGCTCAAGGCACAGGGGATCGATTTCGACGAGCATCAACTCTGCCAGATTTATTTCTCCACTCCGACCATGTCGGAGGAGCATTACCGCTCGGTTCTCGATCTGCTCACCATCTTCGCGGCGCATCTGTCATTGCTCGCCGGCCAGTTGGTTCTCCGCAACGGGAATTCCGAGTCCGCCACGATCCAACGGGCACGCGCGTATATCAAAGAACACTTCACCGAGCCGCTTACCCTGCAGGAGGTCGCGGATTGCGCCCACCTCAGCGCTTGTTATTTCTGTAAGAAATTTAAGCAATCCACGGGATTGTCTTTCACCGAGTATATCGCAAGAACCCGCGTCGAAGCCGCGAAAAACCTCCTCATCCAACCCCGTATCCGCGTGTCAGAGGTGGCTTTCGCAGTGGGCTTCCAGTCGCTCACCCATTTCAACCGGGTGTTCAAGGGAATCGCGGGACAATCCCCTACCGACTACCGCAGGAAACTTCCGGGCGTGACACCGCCCGCCTAACAGGCGTAATGCTAACTCTTCAGCACCTGGCTATAGTCAATGAGGATTTTCTGAGCCTCCTTGAGTATGATATCATCCTCCGGCGCCCCTGAATCGGGGTCGATCTGGGGATCTGAATCAGGATCAGCCTCGTCGTCGGCGGGGAGCGATTTAGGCTTCACAAGGTCAGCCAGGCCGGGTTTGTTATAGTTTTTGAGAGTGACTTCATAGGCGGGGGAGGGGGGCGTGGCACGCGCGAGACGTTCTTTTTTCAGCGCTTCATTGCGGGCCTTGAGCTCGTCCTTCTCCTTCTGGCGGGCGGCTTCATTCAGGGATACGGATTTCTCCGCGCGCATTTTCTCGAAGCGTTCAATGGTCGTTTTCAGCTCCGCGAATTCGGGGTCGGAGGAAACCCGCTTGCCCGAGCGGGCTTGCAAATCGGGCAGCACTCGGGCTACGCGGTCAACGGCGGTAAACTTCACTGGCGCGATGGTGTCCCACGGCAGCGGATTTTCCAAGTCCCGCTCCCCGATCTCAGGCATGTCTGATAGGGATGGAATCACGATGTCCGCCTTGACCCCTTCGAGCTGGGTGGACTTGCCACTCGGACGGTAGAACTTGCTGATGGTGACTTTCAAGGCCCCGGGGTCGCTGCCCGGGATGATGCCCTCACTCTGCATGACCCGGGAAAGCGGAACGATCGTCTGCACGGTCCCTTTGCCAAAGGTGGCCGTATCACCCACCACAAGCGCGCGCCCGTAGTCCTGCAAGGCACCGGCGACAATCTCGGAGGCAGATGCGCTGAAGCGACTGATGAGCACGACCAGCGGACCATCGTAGAAAACCTTGCCATCACGATCTTTCCCGACCTCCACCCGACCTTCGAGACTGCGCGTCTGCACAACGGGACCGGCCGGGATGAACAAGCCTGTTAGGTCGATCGATTCCTGCAGGGATCCACCACCGTTGCGGCGGAGATCGAGGATGATGCCGGTGACATTTTCCGCTTTGAGCTTGGTAATGAGTTTTTTAACATCCGCGGTGGCGGAGGTGGGAGCGTTCTTGCCGTCTCCCTCGCCCGCATAGAATCCGGGGAGATCGATGATGCCGATGCGTTGTTTTTCCGTGCCGGCTGGCAGATCGATCACCTGGGCCTTGGCTTGCTGATCCTCGAGCTTGATCTCCTCGCGGATGATGGTGATCACCTTGCGCGCGCTATCGTCGATGGCACCGGCAGGGATGATGTTGAGAAGAACAGGCGTGCCCTTTTTTCCCCGGATGAGATCGACGGCTTGATTGAGGGGAAGGTCGATGATGTCGGTGAACTCGTCGCCCTTCTTTTGGGCGACGCCGACGATGCGGTCGCCCGCCTTGATGAGCCCGCTGCGTGCGGCAGGACCGCCGGGAACCAATTCCATGATCTTGCAGTAGCCATCATCTGAGCGCAGCGTGGCACCGATCCCGATGAGGGAGAGATTCATGTTGATTTCGAAGTCTTTGAGCTGTTTCGGTCCCATGTAGTCCGAGTGCGGATCATAGACCTGGGCGAGAGCTTCAAGATAGAACTCAAGCACTGCCTTGTCATCAAACTTCCGCATGGTCTCGGCGAGACGGGTGGAGCGGCGGGTGAGCAGCTTGACGATCTCGGGCTCGCTTTTCCCGGCGAGTTTTTCCTGGAGGTATTCGTAACGGAGCTGCTGCTGCCAGAGCGCCTTGGCGGCTGTTAGATCGACAGGCCGGGGCGCATCCTTGCGCTCGTAGGCGAAGGTCTCATCACTGGAAAAATCAAATTTCGACTGCTTGAGTTGCTCAGTGATGAAGGCGATCCGCTGGTCGAGCCGTTCAAGATAGCGCTTGAAAATGAAGTGGGCGAGACTGTTATCCCCGTGCTTGCGGGTGGCCTCGGCGAGATTCGGTTGTTTTTTGGCAAACTCGCCGATGTCGCTTTGCAGGAAAACCAGGCGGGCCCCATCGAGGGTGTCCAGGTAACGATCCAGGAATTTCTTCGCGAGTTCGTCGTCGAGTTGTTGGTGGGCGAATTGCGAGTTCTCCAGAATTTTCGAGGTCACCACCGTGGTCGCCGCGTCCGTAGCCTTGGCATCCAGTGGATCCGGATCGCGGAAGCCAAACGCCCCAACGGATGAGATCAGGGCGGAACTGATCGTGATGATGGGCAGGGTGGCTTTTAAAACAGGGATCATAAATGTAAAAAGGACGCGGTTGGTGGTGATATCATCCGGAAATAGAACGGTGCAAGAGTGAAGGTCTGTCTGGAATGTTGCATTCTCCCAAGCAGGTGGGAAAAGCAGGGTCGGTCAACGCGAGAACCTCGTCACGCGTGAGCCCGCTTTGCCGGAGGTCCGCTAGGGTTTGCCCCCCCCCGCTTTTCGCAAGCCGCTTCCCCTCATCATCGAGGATGAGGGCGTGGTGCAGATAACAAGGCTCGGGCAAACCCAAGAGCGCCTGCAGCAGGCGGTGCACATGGGTGGAGGAAAGCAAATCCTCGCCACGGGTGACGTGGGTCATCTCCTGAAATGCGTCATCGACCACCACCGCCAGATGATAGGCCGCGCCGATGTCTTTGCGGGCGAGCACCACATCGCCGAGCAGAGCTGCATCGACCTTGAAAGCCCCCAAGCGGAGATCGTGAAACGCGAGCGGCCCGACAACCTGCAGAGCCTTTTGGGCATCCAGCCGCCACGCATGGGGGAGTCCCGCTTCGAGGCGCCGCCGAATTTCTCCGTCGCCCAGCCCCTTGCAGGTCCCGGGATAGACGGGCGTATCTCTCCCATGAGGAGCGGCGACCATGCGGGCCCACTCCTGTTGGATTTCCCGCCGGGTGCAAAAGCACGGATAAACCAGAGCCCGTTCGCGTAGCGTGTCGAGCGCGGCATGATACGAGGGGCCGCGCGCGCTCTGTCGCAGGGGAGTCCCTTGCCAATCCAATCCAAGCCACTTCAGGTCTTCCTCGATCCGGGTGTAAAACTCTTCCCGCACCCGTGGCCCGTCGATGTCCTCATGACGGAGCAGAAACGCCCCTCCGGGACGACTCTTGGCGATCGAAAAGGCGACACGAGCGGCAAGAACATGGCCGAGATGAAGAGGTCCCGTAGGACTGGGGGCAAACCGGGAGCAAACGTGCACGCCGGGGTTTTTCGCAGCTTGAAGCTCCCTACGCAAGGCAGCGGTTGAGCAAAATTCAGTGATTCACAAGTCAAAACAATCAACTTTTCCCAGAGGTTTTTATGTCGGGTTTTTATTGCGTGATCTAAATTTCGGGGCTTATGATCGCGTCCCGACGTTGCGTGACGTGGCAAGGTGCCTTTTGCGCATGATGCGGGATGATCTTTTCAATTTTTGACGCGATGAATCCAGACCGAGCGACTCTCAATTTCCTCAACAGCTTTCCAGAAGAAGCCAGAAAACGGGGTGAAATGCTGCAAAAGGACGGTGCCGTCACCCAGATTTTCGGGAATCACCTTTTCATCCAAGGTCGGGTCGAGGACGAGACCGGTACCTTCCGCACCAGTCTGCGCCTTCAGGGGAACCGCTGGTTCGGCTCCTGCACCGCTGAAGACGAACTCATCGCCGGAGCGTGCCAATACGCCACGATGATGGAGCGGATGCACCGCGGCGAAGACCTGCCCGAGTCGCCAAACGAGTTTGATGACACCCCCGTCCTCGACATCATCGAGGAAAAGCTCGGTCGCGAGCTGGACGACAAGGAAGCCGACTTCGTGACCAAGATCGAGAAGCGTTACCGCCGCTATGTGATCGAGGGTGAGCTCCACGACCACGACATGGTCCGCATCACCCCGCGCTGGGAGATCACCACCTACGAGCCGCTTGAACTCTGGCCGATCCCGCCTGGCGACATCCTTGAGTTCTGGAACTACATCGCTTACGCCTTTTTCAAGAAGAAGCTCCCTTACCCCGAGTTCATGAGCGTGATCACCGATCTTGGTCACGTGCAGAAAAAAATGGCGGACTGGGAACAGGAGCGGGAGGTCGCCTCCTGGTATGAGCGCATCGAACAGGTCAACGAGCGCCCTCCTCAAGACGCCCCTTTGACCGTCGCCTTCCGGCTCGTCGCGACCATCAATGAAGCACGCCTCGAGGTGAAAGAGGAGAAGGCCAACGTCTGGGTCCAACTCCGCGAGAAAAACGACATCGAGACCTACGTGACGCTCCACCATGAAGCTGCCCTTCTGATGGACGCCTCCAGCCAGACCCTGTGGGAACACTACCTCGCCTTCTATCGGAAATTCGGCGACACCACCCTCGATTTCGACCAAGAGGAATCCTGCCGCTTCATGAACCGCGTCTTCCGCCAGCCCGCACTCAAAGGCTACATCGTCAACCTTGACGAACGGGAGTTCAAAGTCTCCGAAGATCCACTCTCATGGATCTGCGAAGACGAGCCATACGACCCCAAAAGCTTCGCTCTCCAGCTCGTCACCGCCGCTGGCGAAAATGTCTCCCACTCCGTGCGTCTGCTCCCCGGCCGCAAGGAACTCTATCAGTCGGACGAAACCGTCTTCCCCGGCCCACCACGCTGGTTGGAAGAAACGGACGTCATGCCGCGCTACCTCATCCCCACACGCGTCATCGACTCTTTGGAAGGCGTTGAATTCCTCCGCAAAATCGGCGCGGCCCTACCCGAATCCCTCGTCAAGCGCGTGGTCGATCTCGAGCTCAAGCCACGCTTTGAGATGAAACTCATCGCCGGTCTCACCGCTGCCGAGACCGAGCACCTGGTCATCGATGTCAATGCCATCGAGACCAAGGGCCGCCGCACCGAGCGCCTCACCAAGGAAGGCTGGGAACTCGCCGAGCAACAACCGGTCAAAGGCAAGCAGCTCCTCCGCTTCGCCCGCGAGGCGCTCTATCCCGTGCCTGCCATCCTGGATGAAATGGGCCTGAGCTACGACGAAAAACTGCTCTCCTTCAAATCCCGCATCACCAAGCAGTTCCCTGAAAGATTCGCCGAGTGGATCAAGGCCATGCCGGAGGACATCGAGCTCGACATCGACCTCCGCCTCAAGTCCATCCTTGCCGACCCTGTCACCGCCGCCGTCCGCTTCGAAGTTGTCGGCCAGGACATCGACTGGTTCGACCTCCGCATCGTCATCGACGTGCAAGGAGCCAACCTTTCCAAAGCCCAGATCCGCCAGCTCGTCGCGGCCCGCGGCGGCTATGTCCGCATGGACGACGGCACCTGGATGCGTCTCGAAATCAAACTCGACGCCGACCAACGCGAAGCCGTCACCCGCCTCGGCCTGGATCCCTTCGACCTCTCCGGCGAGACCCACCGCATGCACGCCCTCCAACTCTCCGATCCCAAGGCCGCCGAGGTCTTTGATCCGAAAGCCTGGGAACGCATCAAAAACCGCGCCAACGACATCCAGCTCGAAGTCAACCCGGACCTCCCCGAGGGCCTCAACGCCACCCTCCGTCCCTATCAGATCGACGGCTTCAAGTTCCTCGCCTACCTCTCCGTCAACAACTTCGGCGGCATCCTCGCGGACGACATGGGACTCGGAAAAACCATCCAGTCGCTCACCTACCTGCTCTGGCTCTTCGAAGAACACCGCAAGACAGGCGGCATGAAAAAACCCGCTCTCGTCGTCTGCCCGAAATCCGTGCTCGACGTCTGGTATAGCGAGGCCGGCAAATTCACCCCACAACTCAAGGTCAAGATTCTCAAAAATCGCGACGACATCAACGTCGATAACATCCAGAACAACATCGACATCCTCGTTCTCAACTACGCCCAACTCCGCGTCTGCGGCGAGGAACTCAACGGCATCAAATGGCTCACCACCATTCTTGACGAAGGGCAACAAATCAAAAACCCCGACTCCAAGGCCGCCAAATGCGCCCGCGAGTTGGACTCCCAGAACCGCCTGGTCCTCACCGGAACCCCCATCGAGAACCGTCTTCTCGACATGTGGTCGCTCATGGCCTTCGCCATGCCCGGCGTGCTCGGCAGCCGCGCCTACTTCAAGAAACGCTTCGACAAGCGCAAGGACCCGCTCAGCCAGAGCCGCCTCGCCTCCCGCCTTCGCCCCTTCCTGCTCCGCCGCACCAAGCTTCAGGTCGCCCAGGACCTCCCGCCCCGGACCGAAGAGGAAGTTTACTCGAAGATGGAAGGCATCCAGGTCGAGCTTTACAAAAACGAACTCAAGCGCATCCAGAAAGCGCTGTTAGGACTCGATTCCGACGAGGCGGTGAAGAAGAACTCCTTCGCCATCCTCCAAGGTCTCATGCGCCTTCGTCAGATTTGCTGCCACCCCGGCCTCATCGACCCGAAGTATCTCAAGGAGGAATCCGCCAAAATGGAGTCTCTCTTCTACCTGCTGGACCAACTCCACGAGGAAGGCCACAAAGTCCTCGTCTTCTCGCAGTTCGTTTCCATGCTCGACCTCATCAAGGCCCGTCTGGAACTCAACAACCGCCCCTACAACTACCTCACCGGCCAAACCAAGGACCGCAAAGGCGAAATCGAGCGCTTCCAAACGACCAAAGAGCCATCGGTGTTCATGCTCTCCCTCAAAGCCGGGGGAGCCGGCCTCAACCTCACCTCCGCCTCCTACGTCATCCTCTACGACCCATGGTGGAACCCCGCCGTCGAGAACCAAGCCATCGACCGAACCCACCGCATCGGCCAGAAAAACAAGGTCATCGCCTACCGTCTGCTCACCCGCGACACGGTCGAGGAGAAGATCCGCATCCTTCAGCATCAAAAAACCCAGCTCGTCACCAACGTGCTCGGCGACGAAGGCTTCGCCTCCAACCTCGGCCTGGATGACCTCCAGTTCATCCTCACCCACACCATCGACGAGGAAGAGGAGATCAAATAAGCGGCTTGGCTTGGCGGTGATTTCCTCAAAGGAATCAACCGCCAGGTGACTCGCCCGGACGACTCTTGATCGGGACCGCTTGAGTCCTTGGGTGTCGCGCACACCTCCCCCACACCCTCGTGAATCCGGACACCGGTCCTGGCAAATTGCACGGCGAAAGTCGCCGCGCCTCGCGATCGTTCTGGAATCCGCAGTTGGACCGTCGACCGCTCTCGGCATCTTCCATCAACCGAGTGCTAACGGCGCGATGCAGACCGTTGAAACTCCTTCGCATGTCGCAGGCGTCCACCGCCACAAATGCTTTCAAGCTGTCTCCAAAGATGCGGGGATTTGTCAAAATTTGCACACCGACCCTGGTTTCTAGGACGGAAGGTCGCGGGCGCTCAGTTCAATACGGCGGATTTGCTCGGCATGCGGGCACATCGTCAGTGACAGCGATTGATCCGTCAAAAGCGGGCTTTCCCTGTTGATATCAATGATTTTCATAAGATTTTAACACAATTATGAATTTCGCTCATGGGTGGAATACATTCTGCTCCAAGAGGGGCCTATGCTGCGTCTCAACTCATTTAAAACAAGTCGTTTGGTGCTGGGCATCTTCGCTCTGAGCACCGTGTTTCTTCGAGCTCAGGATGGCAGCCCAGCCGTTGATTCCGGTCATACCGCATGGGTGCTGATCGCCACCGCTTTGGTTCTGTTCATGACCATGCCGGGCCTCGCCTTGTTCTACGGCGGCTTGGTGCGGGGACGGAATGTGCTTTCCGTGATGGCGCAATGTGGCGGCATCGCCTGCCTGGCCTCCCTTCTGTGGGTGGGCGGACTTTACAGCCTGGCGTTCAAAGGAACTGGCGGCTGGATTGGCAATCTCGATGCCGCATTTTTGAAAGGCATCACCGCGGACTCGGTCGCGCCGGGAACCAAGCTGCCGGAAATCCTGTTCGTCATGTTTCAGATGACCTTCGCGATCATCACGCCGGGACTATACGTCGGAGCGGTGGTGGAGCGGATGAAGTTCGGGGCGATCATGCTCTTTTCCACACTGTGGCTGGTTCTGGTTTACACTCCGGTGACTCATTGGATCTGGGGTGGCGGCTGGCTGCAGCAGATGGGAATCCGGGATCTGGCGGGAGGCATCGTGGTCCACGCGACCGCGGGAACGACCGCCCTGGTTCTCGCGCTCATTCTGGGAAAACGCCGGGGTTTCCCCACTCATCCGCACCCGCCTCATAGTCCGGGGATGGTTTACATCGGAGCAGCCATGCTGTGGGTGGGTTGGTTCGGCTTCAACGGCGGCAGCCAGCTCGGCGCTAACGGTGCGGCGGGAATGACGATTCTGGTGACGCACCTGTCGGCCTGCGCAGCTGCCTTGGTCTGGTGTCTTCTCGAACGGGTATACAATGGCAAGGTCGGCCTGATCGGCATGGTCACCGGGCTGGTCGCGGGTCTGGCAACCATCACTCCGGCGTCGGGCGATGTCGGGCCGTTTGGGGCGATCGTCATCGGCGCGGTCGCCGCAGTGGTCTGCTATTTTTCGGTGGGCCTCATCCGGGAAAAGATGCACATCGACGACTCGCTCGATGTGTTTGCCGTCCACGGTGTGGGCGGCATTCTCGGCACGCTGCTGCTGGCGTTTTTCGGGCAAGCCTCGCTGGGCGGACTTGGATTGGTGAAATCCGTAGGAACCCAGCTCTTCATCCAGTCAACCGGTCTCGGGGTGACGATCCTCTGGTCCGCAGTAGCGACGGTGATCATCGCTTTCATCGTCAAGGCCACGCTCGGTCTGCGGGTGACGGAAGAACAGGAATACGAAGGCCTCGACCGTTCGGAGCATGGTGAAAACGCCTACCCGATGGAAGAGTGAAGCGATCGTTTCGCGATGGCCACACTCCCATTTCCCTGCACTCCGGTCCTCTCATGAGCTTTCCCAACGGACTTCACCCCAAAAGCAATGGTTCTTCGTCGGGTTCTTCGTCGTTAACGCATGACGGAACGATGACGAAGTTTA
>ERZ1022724.7-NODE-7-length-60006-cov-82.195877_pt1 | contig 60006 bp, 57 predicted proteins | sample MGYA00521091_ERZ1022724 | MGnify/ENA primary metagenome ERZ1022724 (study PRJEB33162, sample SAMN09537610) | freshwater metagenome | isolation source: freshwater | place: Canada:Alberta | collected 2017-07 | study: EMG produced TPA metagenomics assembly of the... | reverse complement strand
AGATGGCCACCAATTAATTGGTGGCCATCTTCATTTAAGGAAGAATTAGATCATGGCTGATGACGATAAGAGACGCTCTCGTCCAGAACGTCCAGCCGGAAGATCCCCAAGGGACGCTCCTGCAGGTCGTAGCCAAAGACAAGATCAGGGTGAGCGGCCAATCTGGCAGCAGCGGGTTGAAATGCAGCGCGATCCTGATCGCGAAAAGTCCCCAATCATTCCTGAATCAATCACTCCAAACGATGTTGATATGGTCGTTCGTGTTCAGCTAAAGACCCTAACCGCCGAAAATGCTGAAATGGTTGCCAGGCACTTGGCAATGGTCTCGCTGTTGATTGACCAAGATCCAGAACTGGCACACAAACATGCATTATCGGCTGCCCGAAGGGCCGGCCGAATAGCGGTAGTTCGCGAAACAGTTGGAGTCACCGCTTACACGGTCGGAGATTACCCACTTGCACTTCGTGAACTACTTGCCCACCGCAGAATTTCAGGATCGAATGATCAGCTGCCGCTAATTGTTGACTCTGAGCGAGGCATGAACAGACCCGATCGGGCACTAAAAATGGCTAGGGAAGCGGACAGAAAATCCCTTACCCCAGCAGTTAGGGTCAACCTTGCAATTGCTACCAGCGGAGCAAGATTGGACCTTGGTGAGAATGAACTTGCTCTATCCGAGCTTGAGATTCCCGAGCTGAACCCAGCCAAGGTATTTGACTACTCACCGCCGCTGTTTCGCGCTTATTCAAACACGCTTGAAATTCTTGGTAGAACGCAAGATGCCAAGAAGTGGGCGGATTTGGCGCAGCGTGCCGAGGTTGCGCTGGCAGGCAAGCCAGAAGATGTCCTAGAAATTGTTGAAGAAATTGAGATTCCTAAGTTTTCTGAACGTCCAAAATTTGATCCAGCACTAAAGGCCAAGCCGCCGTTTGAGAAAAAACCTTTCGACAACCGCGGAACAGGCAAGTCCAATCGTGGTTTTGATGGGCCTTCACGACCAGGCAGGAGCGCGCCTCGTGGCCGCTAAAGTTTTCGATCAGTTCGAGACACTGCTTCTTGACCTAGACGGAGTTATCTACGAAGGCAACAACAAAATTGTTGACGCCGTTGAATCAATCACGACCCTAAGTGAAACTGGGATCAAAGTTGGCTACGTGACCAACAACTCCTCCCGCAAACCCGAAACTATTGCCGATCAACTACGCGGCTTCGGACTCACACTTTCAGCCGAAGAGATTATTTCTTCCGCTCAAGCCGGCGTTGAGTTACTAGAGCGCATGATTCCAGCAGGGTCAAAAGTTTTAGTGGTGGGTGGCGAAGGTCTACGTTTCGAAGTAGTGAATGCAGGATTTGAGTTGGTTAAGCTCAGCGATGACATGCCGGCTGCTGTAATTCAAGGATTTGCACCTGATGTTGGTTGGAATGATTTAGCTGAAGCCAGCTACTCAATTCAAGGCGGGGCTAAATGGGTTGCCACAAATCAGGACTGGACAATTCCTCGCGAGAAAGGTTTGGCTCCAGGAAACGGAACCTTGGTTTCAGCGGTTCACACCGCAGTAGGGCAACTGCCGGTAGTTGCAGGCAAACCAGAGCGTGCAATTTTTGAAACCGCGATGCGCAAGTTTGCGACTAAAAGTGCAATCTATGTTGGAGATCGACTAGACACCGATGTTGTCGGAGCCAACAAGGCGGGGCTTGGCTCAGGCCTTGTTATGACTGGTGTCACAACAAGGAAGGAACTCCTTGCAGCAAAAGCCGACTCAAGACCTAAGTTCATCCTTGGAACACTCAAAGATCTGCTTAGCCCTTATCGTGAGCCGGTGAAAACCAAGCGCGGCTACAAGCTTGGTGATGCCGAAGTTGAACTATTGGGCGAGAAGGTAGTTGTTAGCTTCGGAGACCCGGCGTCGCTGGATGCCCTAAAGGCTGCTTGTTTGACGATTTGGAACTGCGGAACACCAATTCACTTGCTCGATGTCGAGTCAGCACTTTACGAATAGGCTTGAGACAAGAAATGAGGAACGCATGTCAGAACTACTAGATGATCTTTCGGGTGAAATTGCAAAAGCTCGTGAGTTGCCACTCGATCAGCAGCCCGCTGCGTTCGAGATAATTAGGCAGAAGCTAGAGAGCATGATTGCCGACTCAAGGCCTCAAGACGCTGAGTAACTTACGCATAGATTTACTTCTTGTTGAGCGTGGCCTTGCAAGATCCCGCGGTCATGCAGCTGACCTTGTAAAGGCCAAGCGAGTGCTTGTTGGTACTCGAGAAATAACCAAGCCGAGTCAATCCGTTGCTATGGATTGTGAGATCACGATTATTCCAGCCGACGAGTATGTATCTCGCGCCGGGCTAAAGCTAAAGGGAGCCCTGGATGCTTTTGGAGCACTCGAAGTAGTTGGTAAAACCTGTCTCGATGTTGGTGCTTCAACCGGAGGCTTCACGGATGTTTTGCTTCGCCACGGGGCAGCTCGGGTAGTTGCAATTGATGTTGGTCACGAACAGTTCGCACCTGAACTAGTTAGCAACCCCCGGGTTCAGTCTTTCGAAGGCATAAACGCCCGAGAAGTCACTTTGGAAGATCTTCGTGAGCTAACCGATGACAAGAGCTTAGAAATCGATCTGGTAGTTGCAGATTTGTCATTTATCTCTTTGACGCTGGTGCTTCCAGCTTTGGCGGCCCTTGCCCCGAAGGCCGATTTTGTACTTCTTATAAAGCCTCAATTTGAGGTGGGTAAGCAGTCTCTGAGTGCATCTGGGGTCGTCTCCGATCACAGGCTTAGAGCCTCCGCCATCAAGCAGGTTGTGGATTGTTGCCACGAGTTAGGGCTTGGAATGCTTGGATTGGAGCGGTCCGAATTGCCTGGAACTCACGGGAACATTGAGTACCTAATTTGGATTAGTACTTCAGAGGCTCCAAATCGGTCAAAATGGACTGAGAGAATTGAGCAACTGGCCAGGGAGAGCAAATGACGAATCAGAGACTTGTGCTCTTGGTTTCCCATACCGCTCGGAAAGAGGCCCTTTCCTCAACCCTCGAGTGTGCAGCAGCCCTTCTTAAGGCTGGCATCACTCCAGTAATGGAGCAGAACGAACTGGCTGAGACACTCGCTTACTCAAAGAGCGTGAATGACTCATCAGCTACCTCAATTCTTGAATTAGGTAAAGATGTCCAAGAATCCGATCTTGAGCTCGCTGTCGTACTTGGGGGAGACGGAACAATTCTGAAGGCGGCTGAGCTGGTTCGCGCTTCACAGACTCCGCTGCTTGGAATCAATTTGGGCCACGTGGGTTTTTTGGCCGAAAGTGAAAAAAACGAGATCAGTTCAACTATGGCCAGGGTTGTTGCCAAAGACTATCTAGTCAAAGAGCGTCTTACTCTGGATGTCAGCGTAAAACTTGAAGGTAAAGAGGTATACCGAACCTGGGCTCTGAACGAAGCAACCGTTGAGAAAAGTGCAAGAGAACGCATGCTCGAAGTAGTTGTGGAAGTTGACGGCAGACCGTTATCAAGCTTCGGTTGCGATGGAATTGTAATGTCCAGCCCAACCGGATCGACAGCGTACGCATTCTCCGGCGGCGGCCCTGTTGTTTGGCCATCGGTTGATGCGCTACTTATGGTCCCACTTAGCGCCCATGCACTCTTTGCAAGACCACTTGTAATAAGCCCAAACTCACTTCTTGCAGTGGAAGTTCTTCAGCGTTCTGCAGGAGCAGGAGTGCTTTGGTGCGACGGTCGAAGAAGTACCGAACTTCCTGTTGGAGCCAGAGTTGAAGTTCGTAAGTCCGATAAGCCTGTGAAGCTAGCAAGATTGAGTCAAGGTCCCTTCACTGATCGTTTAGTTCGTAAGTTCTCGCTGCCTGTTGAAGGCTGGCGCGGTCCGGATTCAAAAAAGGATTAGAACTTGATAGAGCAAATCAACATTCGTGATCTGGGTGTAATCAGCGAAGCCCAGCTTGATCTTGGACCTGGATTGACCGTTCTTACGGGAGAAACTGGCGCTGGAAAAACTATGGTCTTGAACGCTCTTGGATTACTACTTGGCTCAAGATCCGATGCCAGCGCTATTCGCAAGGGACAAGAGCAGGCTTTCGTTGAAGGAAGGTGGCTGCTTCCTAAGGACGCGCTTGATCGGATCACCGCCTCCGGTGTTGAAATTGAGGATGGAGAGCTTCTAGTTTCAAGATCCATTTCTTCGGAAGGTAGATCTAAGGCAACGGTTTCGGGAAGATCTGTTCCAGTTGGTGTTCTTGCTGAAGTTGGAGAACACTTGGTTGTAGTGCACGGGCAGTCTGATCAGATCAGACTCAAGTCCGCATCAGCCCAGCGCGAGGCTTTGGACCAATTTGCAGGTGCCGCTTTGGCCGAGCTTCTTGAAAACTACGAAGCTGTTTTCTCCGAGTGGAAAATGGTCGCCAATCGATTGCAAGTTCTCACAACCGAATCATCTTCCAGAGCGCGAGAGGCCGATGAGATTAGGGCAGCAGTTGAGGAGCTAACCAAGCTTGACCCAAAGTCAGGGGAGGATATCGAGCTTTCTGAACTAGCTGAGAAGCTAACTCACCTGGAAGAGCTTCGTATTGCTGCCGCGGCCGCCCATGAAGAGCTCAGTAGCGAGTCTTTTGATGACTCAAAGGACGCAATTTCCTCGATTGGTAAAGCCAGAAGAGCACTAGAGCAAGTTAGCAATCACGATCCAGAACTTGAAAAACTAGCCGAACAGCTCAAGGAAATTGGTTTTTCTCTAAACGAGACCGCAGCTAGCCTCTCGAGCTACATCGCCAGTCTCGACACAGATGGGGCGTCGGAGCTTGAGAGAATCCAGTTGCGTCGCTCTGAGCTGACTACCGCTATGCGAAAGTATGGCCCGACTCTTGACGATGTGATCGCTTACTTAGAAAGCTCAGGCTCAAGGTTGTTGGATCTGGACTCCTCTGACGAAGCGATTTCCAAGCTTGTATTGGAAGAGAAACAACTCAGCGATAAGGCTCACTCCTTGGCCGAAAAGATTAGCTCAATCAGAACCAAGGCAGCTGCCGAGCTTTCTTCTGCTGTGACAGCCGAGCTAGCCGCTCTTGCGATGAATGGTGCCAGTTTGGATGTGTCGATCTCAAAGCTCACCGAACTTTCGTCTCACGGTATGGATCAGGTGGCTCTGTTGTTGAGCGCTTACCCTGGAGCCGAACCTAGACCAATAGGTAAGGGCGCATCCGGGGGAGAGCTTTCAAGAATCATGCTTGCTATTGAGGTTGTCTTGGCCAAGAGCGAGCTGGCTCCCACCTTTATCTTTGACGAGGTTGATGCCGGAGTTGGCGGTGCCGCAGCCACTGAGGTCGGTAAGCGCCTTGCAATGCTGGCTAGAAACGCCCAAGTGATTGTTGTGACTCACCTGCCTCAGGTTGCAGCCTTTGCGAACCGTCACTTACGGGTGCTTAAGTCCTCCTCGGCCGAATTCACCGCCACAGACGTTGTTCGCCTTGAAGGTGAACAAGTAGTTGAGGAATTGGCACGAATGCTCTCAGGACTGAGTGAGTCGGAGACCGGAAGGTCTCACGCCAAGGAGCTTTTGGACTTAGCTCAAAGCGCTTTGGCAAATTAGTTTTGCGTGTCGGGCGAGAACTAGGAGCCCGAGACAAATCAACTAGTAAGATGAAATTCCATGGTAGAAACCTTGGATCCCGGTAGAACGCGTCACATCTTCGTCACCGGAGGGGTTGCATCCTCACTCGGAAAAGGCCTAACGGCAGCCAGTCTCGGAAATCTCCTTAGGGCTCGTGGCTTGTCTGTTGTCATGCAGAAACTCGATCCGTACCTAAACGTAGATCCAGGAACCATGAACCCGTTCCAGCATGGTGAAGTTTTTGTCACCGAAGACGGCACTGAAACCGATCTTGACATTGGGCACTACGAGCGATTTTTGGACATCAACTTATCGCAAGCAGCCAACGTCACCACAGGTCAGGTTTACTCAACTGTGATTGCTAAAGAACGACGTGGTGAATACTTGGGCGATACTGTGCAAGTTATTCCTCACATCACTGACGAGATCAAGCGTCGCATGAGACTCCAGGCGAACGAAGAGCCAATTCCTGACGTAATCATTACGGAAATCGGTGGAACCGTCGGTGACATTGAGTCACAGCCATTTCTTGAAGCAGCGCGTCAAATTCGCCACGATGTGGGTCGCGACAACGTGTTTTTCGTGCACGTTTCTTTAGTTCCATACCTTGGCCCATCGGGAGAGCTAAAGACCAAGCCAACCCAGCATTCGGTAGCTATGCTTCGCTCCATTGGTATCCAGCCAGATGCAATTGTCTGCCGCTCAGATCGGGAACTTCCTGAGTCGATCAAGAAAAAGATTGCTCTGATGTGTGACGTAGACATCAAAGCAGTTGTGAATGCAGCTGATGCTCCGAGTATTTACGCTATTCCAACGGTTCTGGATAATGAAGGTCTGGATGCCTACATCATCAAGGCTCTAAATCTAAAGGCAGGCGAAATTGATTGGAGTAGATGGTCAAGCGTTCTAACTGCCGTTCACGAACCCAAGCACGAAGTGACAATTGCACTGGTTGGAAAATACATTGATCTTCCAGATGCTTATCTTTCTGTCACCGAAGCACTTCGTGCCGGCGGGTTTGCTCACCAGACCAAGGTCAACATTCGTTGGGTGCAGTCCGATGCTTGTGAGACTGAAGATGGTGCAGCATCGCTGCTATCTGACGTTGACGGAATTTGCATTCCTGGCGGATTTGGAGTTCGCGGTATCGAAGGCAAGCTTGGTGCTTTGAGATTTGCCAGAGAGCAGCAGATTCCAACTCTGGGTCTGTGCCTTGGTCTTCAGTGCATGGTCATTGAGTACTCAAGAAATGTTGCGGGACTCGATGGCGCATCATCTACTGAGTTTGATCAAAATGCCAAGCATCCAGTAATTGCCACAATGGCCGAGCAAGTTGACATCCTCGCTGCAGGTGAGATGGGCGGCACTATGCGACTGGGTTCGTTTGAGGCAAAGCTTTCTAAGGGTTCTATTGTTGCCGAAGTTTATGGATCTGAAACGGTTTCCGAAAGACATCGCCATCGCTATGAAGTCAACAACTCTTATCGTGAACAGTTAGCAGACGCGGGAATGGTTTTCTCTGGAACATCGCCTGATGGTTCGCTAGTTGAGTTCCTTGAACTTCCAAGAGAAGTTCATCCTTATTACGTTTCTACCCAGGCTCATCCAGAATTCAAATCTCGTCCGACGAAGGGTCATCCACTGTTTGTTGGCTTGATTGATGCAAGCCTGAAGCGCCAAGAGGCAAGCAGGCTCTTTGAGGTCAAGGATGCCTAAAGACCAACCGGTCGACATCGCGGCGCTTAGCAGCCGCTTGATTCACAAAGGCATGGTTTGGGACTTAGTTTCCGACACATTCGAATTCAATGGTGAACAGCTGACCCGTGAGTACGTAAAGCACACCGGGGCAGTGGCTGTCTTGACCATCAACGATAAAGACGAACTGCTGCTCATGAAGCAGTATCGCCGCCCAGTTGGCAGCTACCTAATGGAATTCCCTGCCGGTTTACTTGATGTGCCAGGGGAGCCCAAGCTTGAGTGCGCTAAGCGCGAATTAGCGGAAGAAGCTAATCTTGCGGCAAGCGATTGGGAAGAGCTGATTAGCTTTCATGCAACCCCGGGCGGAAACAGTGAAACTATTACGGTTTTTGTTGCCAAGGGCTTGAGTTCCGCAAATTCCGACTACATCACTTCGGGAGAAGAAAAGGACATGCCTCAGACTTGGGTTCCAATTCAGAAGGCTCTTGCTAGCGTGCTTACTTCGGAGATAAAGAGTCCAACAGCCGTTGTTGGCATCATGGCCTATGCCCTCAAAACAGGTATCTTGGCAAAATGAAACCGCTTGCTCAATTAGTTGACGAGTACCTTCGTCACCTGAGCATCGAACGTGGCCTCTCCAAAAACACCGTGGCTGCTTACCGACGAGATCTTGCCGGCTACCTCGTTTTCCTGGAGAAGAACAAAATTAGCAACCCGGAGCAGATAACCGAGGCGACAGTCTCCGAGTATTTGAAGTCCATCGCCGAATCGGGTGCGCTAGCTTCAAATTCGGTGGCTCGTATGTTGGCTGGAGTTCGGGGCTTACACAAGTTTTGGCTCTTTGAGTCAATTACTCAAGGAGACCCTAGTGCCAGGGTAAAGCCACCAAAGCTACCTAAGCGCCTGCCCAAAGCTATTAGCGTTCATGAAATCGAGAAGTTGATTGATGCTTCTGGACCTGATCCAGAAACTGAGGACGCTACCGCGTTGGATATGGCCCGGGTTAGAAACCGCGCAATTCTTGAATTGCTTTACGCAACTGGTGCACGCATCAGTGAATTGACAGCCCTGAACTTGGATGATCTTTTGGATCCAACGATGATTCGACTCTTTGGAAAGGGCTCAAAGGAGCGCGTTGTGCCAGTGGGAAGTTTTGCTCAGCGAGCTATCAGCACTTACTTGGTTCGCTCGAGACCAGCCCTTATAGGAAAAGGCAAAGGAACACCTGCTCTTTTTCTCAATCAGCGCGGAACTAGGCTGTCTCGGCAATCGGCTTGGCAAATCATCAGCGACGCGGCTGATCAGGCCAAGATTGTTGGCGAGATATCACCTCACACCCTCAGGCACTCATTCGCTACCCATCTATTGGAAGGCGGGGCTGATGTTCGCGTTGTCCAAGAGCTGCTGGGCCACTCTTCGGTTGCCACCACCCAGATTTATACCCTTGTGACAGTCGATGCTCTGCGTGAGGTCTATGCAACTAGCCACCCAAGGGCTCGGAAAAAGGGGTAATCTCTGGGCGGGTAGGCTATTAGCTCGGGAGGATTCATGGCACAGCGACCAGTAAAACGGCCAAAGTTTGAAATCCCCGCCCCTCTTTCTTCTCACGGCCCAGCGCGAATAATCGCGATGTGTAATCAAAAGGGTGGGGTGGGTAAGACCACCACAGCCATCAACTTAGCCTCGGCTCTTGCTGGCTACGGCCGTAAAGTGCTACTCGTAGATTTTGACCCGCAAGGCGCTCTCTCAGCTGGACTTGGGGTAGTGGCTCACGATATCAAGACCATTTACGATCTCATGGTTGAAAAAGACCTGAACGTGGAAGAAGTCATCGTCAAGACAAGCGTTAAGAATCTTGATGTCATTCCGGCGAACATAGATCTTTCAGCAGCTGAGGTTCAACTGGTCAATGAGGTGGCCAGAGAGCAGATTCTCGCTCGAATTCTTAAGCCCATTCTTGGAAACTACGACGTGATAATCATTGACTGCCAGCCTTCGCTTGGTCTTCTAACTGTCAATGCCTTGACAGCGGCGCACGGTGTCTTGATTCCATTGAACTGCGAGTTCTTCGCTCTTCGAGGAGTTGCTTTGCTAATCGAGACCATCGAGAAGGTTCGCGATCGACTAAACCCAGCAATCAAGCTCGATGGAATCTTGGCAACTATGTACGACCCGAGGACCCTGCACGCCCGTGAGGTGGTGGAGCGCCTTTACGAAGCCTTTGGTGACCAGGTTTTCGACACCATCGTTAACAGAACAGTAAAGTTTCCCGACGCTACTATTGCAGCGCTTCCAATCACTGAGTTTGCACCAACATCAGATGCGGCCGAGTACTATCGGACCGTCGCGAGAGAGTTAGTTTCCCGTGGCAGCGCCCCATAGCCCCGAGGTGCTGGAGCATCCCAAAGACTCCGGCTTTGCGCTAACACTGAGTAACTTCGAGGGTCCATTTGACCTGCTGCTTTCCTTGATTTCCAAGCATGAATTGGACATCACTGAAGTGTCTTTGTCTCGAGTGACCGATGAGTTCATCCAGTACGTAAAGCAGTTAGATGAGCATGAGGAAATGGAGCAGGCCAGCGAGTTTCTTGTCATCGCCGCAACACTTCTTGATCTCAAGATTGTGAGCCTGCTTCCAAAGGGCGAACTGGTTGACGCGGAAGACGTCGCTCTTCTTGAAGCTCGAGATCTACTGTTTGCAAGACTGCTTCAATACAAGGCCTTCAAGGAAGTTTCGGGCTGGTTCAACTCGCGCTTTGAAGTCGAGGCCAAGCGCCTGGCACGTGATGTTCCGATTGAGAACCGCTTCCGTGAGAGCACCCCAGAGCTTGTCTGGACCATGACCTTAGAAGAATTCCACGCGCTATCCCAGGACGTCTTCACTCCTAGAGAGATTCCGGGAATTGGACTTACTCACCTTCACGCTCCAGCGGTAAGCATCCGTGAGCAGGCTACCGAAGTTATTCTTAGGCTTCGCAAGGCCGGGAGCCTTACATTCTTTGATTTGATTCGGGATGAATCGGATCGAGCAGTTGTGGTGGCAAGATTCCTTGCCGTATTGGAGCTTTATCGCTTATCCGCGATTTCCATGCACCAGGATGGCCCGCTAGCTGATCTTCAGATCAGTTGGCAGGCTGACCACTTTGATGATGAACAACTAGCAAGTCTGGGAGCTGACTATGACTCTTGATGAGAATCAGGGATTCGAGAACACACTGCAGGAAGAAAGCATCGAGGGAGCGTTGGAGGCCATCTTGATGGTCACCGATGCGCCTATCTCTTTGGTTGCCTTGGCAACGGCTTTGGAGATTCCTGTAAATCAAGTTCGTGACGCTGTGCACAAGCTCCGTGAGGACTACGAAGGAAAAGACGGCGTCGGAGCCAGAGGGTTTGAGCTTCGCGAGGTCGCTGGTGGCTGGAGAATTTACGTTCGGGAAAACTATGACTGGGCAGTAAAGATGTTCATCGCTAACGAGAATCCGACCAAGCTTTCTCAGGCAGCACTAGAAACCCTTTCAGTAATTGCGTACAAGCAGCCAATAGCTCGTGGACAGATTGCATCTATCCGCGGCGTCAATGTGGACTCCGTTGTTCGAACCCTCACATCCCGAGGATTGGTGACAGAGCTATACACAGACTCGGAAACGGGCGCGATCCATTACGGAACTACCTCACTGCTTCTTGAGCAACTAGGAATCAATTCGCTGGATCAGCTACCACCAATTAGCCCATACCTACCCGATATCAACAGTGACTTTAATGAGCGATAAACCCGAGGGGATAAGACTTCAAAAGGTCTTAGCTTCCGCAGGGGTTGCCTCGAGGCGCGTTTGCGAAGAGATGATTGTTGCCGGCGCCGTGAAGGTAAACGGCAAGGTAGTGACCGAGCTTGGCACTCGAATCAATCCAGATACCGACAAAGTTGTTGTTAAGGGAACTCCGATTCAACTTGACGTCACCAAGGTTTACCTAATGCTCAATAAGCCTTACGGCGTAGTTAGCAGTATGCAAGATGAGCATGGAAGACCGGATTTGAGTCAGTACGCGCTTGATTATGATCGCGTCTTCAATGTTGGCAGGTTAGACGCTGAAACAACTGGACTTTTGCTTTTGACCAACGACGGAGATCTAGCCCACAAGCTTTTGCATCCATCTTTTGAGGTCACGAAGACTTATCAGGCAAAAGTTCACGGGCAGATTACCCAGCCAATCTTGAACAAGTTGGTGGCGGGGGTTGAACTAGAAGATGGCCCGGCCAAGGCGGACAAGGCAAGGTTGCTTTCGGCGTCTGGAAACCACAGTCTTGTTGAGATTGAGCTACACAGCGGAAAGAACAGAATCGTTCGTCGCATGTTCGAATCGGTTGGTTTTCCAGTAGTTGCACTGGTGAGAAGACAGTTTGGCCCTCTACATTTAGGGCACTTGAACCTAGGTCATATCCGCCAGCTCAGTAAAATAGAGCTCGGTGTGCTCTTGAAAGCGGCAGACAAGAAGAGGCGATGAAATGGCAGTGCGAGCAATCAGGGGAGCAATCCAGCTAGATAGCGACGAGCGCGAGCACCTGCTCAAATCAACAGCTGAGCTTTTGTCCAAGGCGCTGCATGCAAACAACGTTGACAACTCGCAGCTAATCTCCATTCTCTTTACCGCTACTCCTGACGTCACATCTGAATTTCCAGCTCTGGCAGCCAGAGAGCTTGGGCTTGGGGATGTGCCTCTGATGTGCTTCGTTGAGATGAATGTTGCTGGAGCCATGCCACGAGTTATCCGAGTTTTGATAAACGCCGACCTGGATGTTCCTCGAAGTGAGGTTCAGCACGTTTACCTTCGGGGCGCAACGGCTCTCCGTTTGGACTTGGCACAGTGAGCACAGCGCGCACAGCCGGACCAGTAAAAATCGTAGGCTCCGGCCTCATCGGAACATCTATCGGACTGGCTCTCACTCAAGCCGGAGTCACGGTATTGATTTCTGATAGCTCTCCGGCAATTCAGGATCTCGCCGTTGACTTTGGGGCTGGGCAAAGCTTTCAGCAGGGTCAGAACCCTTCGCTAGTGATCGTCTGCGTTCCGCCAGATGTCACTGCCACGGTTATTGAGCAGCAGCTCAGTTTGCATCCGGAAGCGACAGTTACGGATGTAGCAAGCGTGAAGGCAACCATTCTTGCAAAGCTTGAGGCTTCAAGTGCTGATCTTTCTAGATACGTAGGCTCCCACCCAATGGCTGGACGCGAACAAGCCGGAGCTCTTGCTGGAAGAAGTGACATTTTCACGGGACGACCTTGGGTGATTAGCCCAAACAAGTTATCGGCCAAGACATCCATCGATTTGGTTGAAGCACTCGCGCTAGATCTTGGTGCAACTCTTGTGCAGTTGAACCCAAACGATCACGACCGTGCCGTTGCTTTGGTCTCACACGCCCCTCAGTTAGTGGCTTCACTACTTGCCGCCAGGCTCTCTGATTCAGAATCAAAAGACATCGCACTTGCAGGCCAGGGTCTTCGCGACACCACCCGCATTGCCGCATCCGACCCAAAGCTTTGGATACAGATCCTTGCTGCTAACAGTCAAGAAGTTGCCAAGGTAATCGAGTCTCTAAAGATCGACCTTGATCAAGTTCTCGAGTCACTTCAGCAAGTTGGCAAGCCGGGATCGCTTGCATCAATAGGGAAGCTATTGGAAGCTGGAAACCTTGGTGTATCTCGCATCCCTGGAAAACATGGTCAATCGGCAACTCAGTACGCCAAAGTCGTTGTGATGATTGACGACAAGCCTGGAGAATTGGCAAGGTTGCTAACTGAAATTGGCGAGGTCGGGATCAACCTTGAGGACTTGACTCTTGAGCACGCAACCGGAGCCGCGGTTGGCTTACCTGAGCTCTATGTTCTTCCTTCAGCCGAGAAGCAGCTGGTTTCGGAGCTGACATCACGCGGTTGGAAGATTGTCGGATGAGCCAGGTAGTTGTCGCCGTTGACGGACCGGCTGGTTCGGGTAAATCAAGTGTTTCCAAAAGAGCCGCGATGGAGCTGGGCTTTGGCTACCTCGATACCGGTGCCGGCTACCGTGCGCTTACTCTCACCGCACTAAAAAACGGTCTAGAGCTTGAGAGCGTGGGTGAGCTCGACCTTGATTTGATATTCCCTTACTCAATTTCCACTGAACCATCCAACTATTGGGTGAAGGTGGGCCCTGATGACGTCACAGAGGCAATTCGCTCTAAAGAAGTTGAGCTAAACGTCAGTAAAGTGGCCGCTCAGCCAAAGGTGCGCTCATTTATGCGTCAAATCACCCGTTCTATTGCCGCCTCATGTGAGTTGCCTGGAATCATCGTCGAAGGCCGTGACATCACGACAGTTGTCATGCCAGATGCCCAAACACGTGTGCTGCTAACTGCCAGCGAAGAAGTTAGACTTGGAAGAAGAGCAGTTGATCTGCAGGCCGATGGTTCAATTTCGGCTCAGGTAAGTGACCGGGATAAGAAAGACTCCAAAGTGGTGGATTTTCTCAATCCTGCGCCCGGGGTCCAGCTGTTAGACACCACAGATCTTTCTTTTGAAGGTTCCGTGGCTGCACTGGTTGAACTGATCAACCACTAAAGAAAAATTAGGAATCTATGGAGCACGAAGAGAACTTCGAAGAGCAAGCGCGCGCTGACGTGCTGCGTGGCTCCTTAGACGATTACGAATTAGACGAAGAAGACTTAGCCCTTCTCAACCTCGAACTCGATGACGCAGCTGTTCCTGGTTATCTGCCTGCCTTGCCTGTGCTGGCAATTGTTGGCCGACCAAATGTTGGCAAGTCGGCTTTGGTGAATCGAATCCTTGGCCGTCGCGAAGCAGTTGTTGAAGACGTTCCAGGAGTCACTCGAGATCGCGTTTCTTACAAGGCCGAATGGAATGGACGTAAGTTCACCCTGGTCGACACCGGTGGTTGGGAGCCAAATCCCAAAGGTATTGATGCAGCTGTGGCAGCGCAGGCCGAAGTAGCTGTTGAGCTATCAGACGCAGTGTTGTTTGTAGTTGATGCCATGGTTGGGCCAACCGCAAGCGACGAACGTGTTGTAAAGATGCTTCGAGCATCGGGTAAGCCTGTGGTTCTGGTTGCAAACAAGATTGACGATGCAAGGCAAGAGCCTGAAGCGGCGGCGCTTTGGTCCCTGGGACTTGGTGAGCCACTGCCGGTTTCTGCCGTTCACGGCAGGGGAGTAGCTGACATGCTCGATGCCGCGCTAGCCAAGCTTCCAAGTGTCTCCGCTGTTGCCCAGCAGGAATTTGGCGGCCCTAGAAGAGTTGCCCTAATTGGACGTCCGAACGTGGGCAAATCTTCACTACTGAACAAGGCAGCCGGCAGCATCCGTGCGGTGGTTAGTGAGATCGCCGGAACCACAAGAGATCCGGTTGATGAGCAAATTGAACTCGGTGGCAAAATTTGGCGATTTGTTGATACCGCTGGAATCAGGCGCCGAATCAAACTAGCCCAGGGTGCTGACTTTTATGCCTCCCTTCGAACTGCTGCTGCGCTTGAGCGAACCGAAGTTGCAGTGATTTTGTTTGATGTGACTGAGCCAATCAGCGAAGGTGACATTCGAATTGTTGACCTAGCGCTCGAATCGGGCCGTGCATTGGTTCTTGCCTTCAATAAGTGGGATCAGCTTGACGAGGAACGAAGGCGCTATCTCGAGCGTGAAATTGAGCAGGATCTAGCACACGTTTCCTGGGCACCAAGAGTAAACATTTCGGCCCTAACTGGCCGACACCTTGAAAAGCTAGTTCCTTCTCTAGAGGTGGCTTTGCACAGCTGGGACCTTCGTATTCCAACCGGCAAGCTCAACACTTTTATTCAGGAGCTAGCTATGGAGTTTCCGCACCCAGTTAGAGGCGGCAAGCAGCCAAGAATTCTGTTTGCAACCCAAGCTTCGACCAGGCCCCCCAAATTCATCCTGTTCACCACGGGTTTTCTGGACCCGCAGTACCGCAGGTTTATCGTAAGACGCCTTCGCGAGAGCTTTGGCTTTGAGGGAACCCCGATCGAAGTATCGATGAGGGTTCGCGAAAAACGCAAGCGTTAGACTGGGCACCAACAACGGGCTATAGCGCAGCTTGGTAGCGCGCTTGACTGGGGGTCAAGAGGTCGTGGGTTCAAATCCCGCTAGCCCGACCGGGCAGATAAAACTCAAGATTCGCCATTATCAAATCCTCTAGACTCAAGCCATGACCTCTGAAGCGAAGAACGGCTTTCTAAATGGCGAGGTCGTCAACATTCCCAACCTGCTGAGCTTTCTTCGAATAGCTCTTGTTCCAGTGTTTCTTTGGCTGTTGCTGGACGAGTTGTTTCTGGCTGCAATCGCTGTCTTGGCCTTTGCGGGTCTGACTGATTTTCTTGATGGCTATTTGGCAAGGAAGCTAAACCAGACCACCAAACTCGGAAAGATGCTTGATCCGGTAGCTGATCGACTTTATATATTTGCCACTTTGCTTGCCCTTTCTGCCACAGGGTATGTACCTTGGTGGCTTTCCGGGCTTGTGATTTTGCGGGATGTTCTAATGCTTCTTTCCCTCCCGGTTCTAGCAAGCGTGGGCTACAAGTCCCTCCCAGTTCACTACCTGGGTAAGGCAAGCACATTTGCTTTGCTCTACTCCTTCCCGCTTTTGCTGATGGGAAAGATCTTCACTGAGGCGGCTTTCATAATTACTCCGATTGCCTGGGCTTTTGCTCTGTGGGGAGTGGCTCTTTACTGGTGGTCAGGCTTTGTATACCTCTGGCAGCTGGTTTTGCTGATTAGAGAAGAGCGTTCGAAAACCACTAATGTAAATGTAAGTAAAAGGGGAGCGTGATGGACCAGAGCCAGGACAAGAGCGAAGTCGAGTCGACTCTTCGATTCAATTCCGAGTGGCTTACTGAGGAGAATCAGACCCTCAGCCCAGAGCACCAAGCAGCTGTAGACGCTCTTCCTGAGGGCCACGCCTTGCTGGTTGTTAGAGCAGGACCTAAGTCCGGGGCTCGATTCCTTCTTGATAGCGATGTCACAACTGTAGGCAGACACCCAAACGCGGACATCTTTCTAGATGATGTAACTGTCTCGAGAAGGCACGCTGAGTTCCATCGTCACGGCAATTCCTTCCAGGTTCAGGATTTGGCATCGCTGAACGGAACCTATTACGATGGGGTTCGGATTGAGAGCGCGCTTCTAGAAGAGGGTGCCGAGGTTCAAATCGGTAAATTCCGACTTACGTTTTATTCTTCGAAAGCAGCGGGCAATAACTAATGGGTTCAGCGCAGAGCAACGTTAGGGCAATTTCCTCGAGTGGGAAACTGTTCACTATCGGTCAGGTGCTCAGCGTTCTAAATCCAGATTTCCCAGATCTATCTCCCTCAAAACTTCGTTTTCTAGAAGAGCAGGGTCTCATTGAACCCCAGCGAACCCCAGCCGGTTACAGAAAGTTTTCCGAGCAGGATGTTCAGAGAACCCGAGTAATTCTGGAGCTCCAAAGAGATCAGTATTTGCCACTTCGTGTAATCCGCGACTACCTAGAGCAGCTAGATTCAGGAAAGAGCCCAAATCTTCCTCAGGCGCAGTCATCAGTTTCTAAACTTCAACCTAAAAATCCAATCAAGCTAACCAAGGTTGCTCTAATGAGCGAAACGGGAATCAGTGCTGGTTTGCTCCAGGAAGCTCAGACATTGACATTGATTGCCAAAGAGCCTTTCGAGTCATCTGATTTGGAGATTGCTCGAGCACTTGTTCACTTGCAGCGTTTTGGAATTTCACCTCGGCACCTTCGCGGCCTAAAGGCATCTGCCGAAAGAGAGATTGGAATCATCGAAGGTGTAGTGGCTCCAGTTCTAGGTAAGAACGAAGCTGCAAGCAAGTCACGCGCTGCTCACTACGCCCAGGAGATTGAGAACCAGTTCGCAACTATCCGCGGAGAGCTCATCAGGTCAGTTATCTCCAAGATCGACCAGTAGCAAACCCTTTAGCTACGCACCCGACACGCCGTAGAGCAGGATTAACTGGCGTTGTTACCTGCTGAGAGGGACAATTAGAGCCTTGAGGCCTAATTTCTAAGGGAGCGTGAAATGTCTGATAACTCAGTTTTTGAGGATGGCATGCTCTTTACTGACGGCCTAATCTCTCAGGACCCTAAAGTTGGATACCGCGGAACAGCAGCGGCTGCTGCCAGCGGCATTAGCTATCGTCAGCTTGATTACTGGGACCGTACTTCTTTAGTGCAGCCATCAGTTCGCTCAGCTACAGGTTCTGGTTCACAGCGACTCTATGCATTCCGCGACATCTTGGTTCTAAAGCTTGTAAAGCGACTTTTGGACACCGGAGTTTCTCTTCAGCAAATCCGTATTGCTGTTGACCAGCTTCGTGCCGCAGGCCTGAACGATCTTGCCCGAATCACCCTTATGAGCGATGGTGCGAGGGTCTACCTTTGCACATCTGAAGATGAAGTGATTGACCTGTTAGGTCGAGGTCAGGGAGTCTTTGGAATTGCTGTTGGCCGTGTGCTGCGTGAAGTTGAGGCTTCTCTAGTGAACATCGCAACCTTGCACCTTGACGACATGGATGAGCTTGCAGCTAGACGGGCAAACAGAAAAGCTGTTTAGTCTTTAGTCGTCGTCAAGATTTAGTACTGCATCCAGAGAAGACCCTCGCCTAATTCTTGTTGCCTTTGCAGCCTTTTTGTCTCGCTTTAGAGATCTTGAGCTGTGCTCAATTGACGGACCTTCGAATACTTTGTCTAAAACGGTCTCAAACTTTTCCGCCGTCTTACTTGCAACCTCGCCTGGCCAGCTATGAATCGGTCTAGCTGCTCCTTGTGCCTGTTGAACGGCGCTGTGCTCTTCAATTGCAATTGACAAAAGTCGCGGGCCGAACAACTGCTCGAGCTCTGCGAAACGAAATTGGTGTTCCTTGGAAGCGGGAATGTAGCGATTCACCAGCACGCCAAGTGCTTGAAGACGTCCGGCAGTTTGCTTGCTGATTTCTGCAATAGCTCTCATGGCACGGTCAGCTGCCAATACCGAGAAGATTGAAGGTTCTGCAACAACTAGCACTTTGTCGCTGGCAGTCCAAGCAAGCTGGGTAAGTCCGTTCAAAGATGGAGGGGTGTCAATGATGACGATGTCGTATTCCGTTTCGACTCGGCTGAGGGCTTCCTCAAGTCTCCAAAGGTCACGCTTGGTAGGTGTTGGACTATCGAACTCGACTACTTTTGGGCTTCCAGGAAGCAGGTCCATAACTCCACCTGACAAAGATTCCCAATCACTGACTACGATTGCTTTATGCACATTGGCGTGCTTGGGGAGTCTGAGAACCTCAGCACAAGTTGCCTTCAATTCGCGGGTTGCTCCGAGTGCAGTGGTTGCATCAGACTGTGGGTCCAGATCAACAACCAAGGTGCGAAGACCTCTGTTCAAAGCAGCAGAGGCAAGTCCCAAGGCAACGGTGGTCTTTCCGACCCCGCCCTTCAATGAACTGACACTTAGTACATGCACCTAAATAGGCTACCTTTTTATTGGGCGTAGCTTTGAAGCGAAACTGCACTTTCAGGTAAGGAACTGATGTTTAACAAGATTCTTGTCGCAAACCGAGGTGAAATCGCCGTTCGTGCCTTTCGTGCCGCCTACGAGCTTGGTGCCCGAACTGTAGCTGTTTTCCCATATGAGGATCGAAACTCAACCCACCGCCAGAAAGCTGACGAGGCCTATCAAATTGGTGAAGTCGGACATCCCGTTCGCGCCTACCTGGATGTTTCGGAAATCATTCGAGTTGCTAAAGAATGTGGTGCAGACGCCATATATCCAGGCTACGGATTTTTGTCCGAGAACCCAGAACTTGCCCAAGCAGCTCGTGAAAATGGAATTGCATTTATTGGGCCCAAATCTGAAGTTCTGGAACTTGCCGGAAACAAAGTAAATGCAATTGCTGCGGCAGCTCGTGCGGGGGTTCCTGTTCTGAAATCCTCAAGCTCCTCTGCTGACCCGAAGGAGCTTCTCAATTCGGCCAAGGAGATCGGTTTCCCACTATTTGTTAAGGCAGTAGCCGGTGGCGGTGGACGAGGAATGCGCCGAGTGTCTGAGGAGTCGGAGCTGGCCCAAGCAATCGCCGAGGCGTCGCGTGAGGCCGAGAGCGCATTTGGCGATCCAAGAGTTTTTCTTGAGCAGGCAGTACTTAGGCCAAGACACATTGAGGTGCAGATCTTGGCCGACAGCCAAGGCAACGTTGTCCACCTCTTTGAACGTGACTGCTCAATCCAGCGCAGAAATCAAAAAGTTGTTGAGATAGCACCGGCACCCAAGATTGACGAATCCTTGCGTCAGCAGCTTTATAAAGATGCAGTGAATTTCGCCAAGGAGCTTGGGTACGAAAACGCTGGAACCGTTGAGTTCTTGGTGGACACTGTGGGGCCAAATGCGGGGAAGCACGTCTTTATTGAGATGAACCCGCGTATTCAGGTAGAGCACACGGTCACTGAAGAAATCACCGACATTGACCTTGTTCAATCTCAGATGCGCATTGCTGCAGGGGAGTCCCTGGCTGATCTTGGACTAACCCAAGAAACCATCACTATGCATGGATTTGCTTTGCAGTGCCGAATCACAACAGAGGACCCGGCTGCCAATTTCAGACCAGACACCGGAAAGATAACTACTTACCGATCTCCTGGAGGCGCTGGCATAAGGCTCGATGGAGGAACTGTTTCAACCGGAGCAGAAGTATCGCCACACTTTGACTCCATGCTTGTAAAACTCATCGCTCGAGGAAAAAGCTTCGAGGCTGCAGTTATGCGAGCTCGACGTGGCTTAGCAGAATTTAGAATCCGCGGTGTATCCACGAACATTTCCTTCCTGCAGGCGGTTTTGTCGGACGAGGAATTCGCTTCAGGGGATTTGAGCACTTCTTTTATTGACGAACGTCCAGAGCTGCTTCAAACCAAACCATCTCAAGACCGCGGAACAAAACTTCTGCAGTGGCTTGCAGAAACTACTGTTAATCAACCAAACGGTCCACGACTCAAGTATGCAAATCCAGCGCTCAAGCTTCCAGATGTTGACCTAACTAAGCCAGCACCCAGCGGTTCAAGGCAGCGGTTGCTTGAGCTTGGCCCCAAAGGTTTTGCAAAAGCCTTGCGTGACCAAAAACACGTTGCAATCACAGACACAACTTTCCGCGATGCCCACCAATCACTTTTAGCTACGCGAGTCAGGACACGTGACTTAGTTCAAGTTGCACCTCATGTGGCACGAATTACTCCAGAGCTTCTTTCTGTAGAAGCCTGGGGAGGCGCCACTTACGATGTTGCACTGCGCTTTCTGGCAGAAGACCCTTGGGAAAGACTCGAAGCGCTTCGTGAAGCCATGCCAAACCTTTGTATTCAAATGCTTCTTAGAGGTAGAAACACAGTTGGATACACACCATATCCGGAGATTGTGACAAAAGCTTTCGTTGAAGAAGCAACTGCCAGCGGTGTTGACATTTTCCGAATCTTCGATGCCTTGAATGACGTTGAGCAGATGCGTCCAGCCATCCAGGCCGTTTTGGACACCGGCACTGCTGTTGCTGAAGTTGGTTTTTGCTACTCGGGAAACATGATTGACCCTAAAGAGGATCTCTACACTCTCGATTACTACCTAGATCTTGCCGAGAAGATTGTTGCAACCGGTGCTCACATAATTGCAATCAAAGACATGGCAGGACTTCTAAGACCAGAAGCGGCAAGACAGCTAGTTACTGCGCTTCGTGAGCGGTTTGATCTTCCAGTTCATCTTCACACTCATGACACCGCAGGTGGTCAGCTGGCCACTTTGTTAGCTGCTATTGAAGCGGGCGTTGACGCCGTGGACGTTGCTAGTGCTCCAATGGCGGGAACAACATCTCAACCGTCGGCTTCTTCGTTGATTGCCGCATTAGCAAACACCAAGCACGATCCAGGCATTGAGCTTTCAGCGGTGACAAAGTTAGAGCCATACTTTGAGGCAGTTCGAAAAATCTATGCTCCGTTTGAGTCGGGACTTCCAGGTCCAACTGGGCGAGTTTACAAGCATGAGATACCGGGTGGACAGCTCTCGAACTTGCGCCAGCAAGCAATCGCCTTGGGGCTTGGGGACCAATTCGAAAAAATCGAAGACATGTATGCAGCGGCAAATGAGATTCTCGGCCGACCAACGAAAGTCACACCCTCTTCTAAAGTCGTTGGTGACTTGGCGCTTCACTTGGTTGCGGTTGGTGCAGACCCTGCTGATTTTGAGAACAACCCACAAAACTACGACGTCCCTGACTCTGTCGTTGGCTTCATGGCTGGTGAGCTAGGAGATCTTCCTGGTGGCTGGCCAGAACCTTTCAGGTCAAAGGTGCTTCAAGGTCGCGAGATAAAGTTCGGAATTGAGCCTGTTTCTGAGCAAGATTTGGCTTTGCTCGGGGGTAGCTCCTCTGACCGAAGAGCTACTCTGAACAGACTTTTGTTTCCTGCTCCTTTCAAAGAGTTCAGCAAGATGCGTGAAAACTATGGTCGACTGGATCAAGTCGACACAATCGATTTCTTGTATGGGCTAGAGCAAGGCGTTGAGCACATGATCGAGTTATCAAAGGGCCTTCGCCTCTACATCGGCCTCGAAGCTATCGGTACTCCGGATGCAAAGGGCTTCAGAACTGTCATGACCACATTGAACGGTCAACTGCGTCCGGTGAACGTGCGTGATCGAAAGATCGTCAGTGATGTCGTCGTCGCGGAAAAGGCGGACCCCACAAATCTCTCTCACGTTGCCGCTCCATTCCAGGGTGTTGTCACACTGAAAACGGTTGTGGGAACAAAGGTTGAATTGGGACAAGCGGTCGCGAGTATCGAGGCGATGAAGATGGAGGCCACAATTACAGCCAGCATCTCTGGAGTAGTTAGAAGATTAGCTGTTTCGGGCACTCAGGCCGTAGAAGCAGGGGATTTAATCCTTGAAATTGAGGCCAGCTAGCAGCAATTTCTCAACTGCTTTAGAATAGGGCGAGTTGATTTTCCGGGGGCTAATTTAGGAGTTTTTTTGCCAAAGAAGAAAGAAACGCGCTTTGAAGAAGAAGGCACTGGTCTTGGCGAAAGCGCGCCTGACGTTAACCCAGCAAATTTTGATGCAGAAGCTGGCGATGCCTCGGTAAGTTCTGAAGAGATTGACCTTTCTCCAGCAACATCTTCTATCGCCGTTGTCGCTTCAACTGCCGCTGTTGTGGTTTCAGAACCAGTGTCAGCCGAGGTAGAAACAACTAAGTCGCGCTACTCAAGAAGAGACAGCCTCCGCGGAGAAGTTTTTGACGAACCAGAACCAGCTGCCATGCTTACCGCTGATCGTCTTTTGGATGACTCAGCGAAGTTTCGCCCAGCTCCAGAGTCGGGGTGGAGAAAGCTTGCCTACTATCTATCTCTCAAGTTATGGAACCCAGGGGATTCACCCAAGGTCAAAGCGCGCAAGGCCATGGACGCTCGAATTGCAGCAGTCCTTGAAGGCGGAGCAAAGTTTGTACCTGTACTGACTCGAAAAGGTGGCGTTGGTAAGACAACTATCTCCACACTTCTCGGTATGGCCCTTTCACAGGTTCGAGAAGACCGTGTAATCGCAATCGATGCAAACCCTGACCGTGGAACGCTAGCTGAGCGCGTAAGTAAGTCAACGAGGTTTACCGTGCGTGATGTGGTCAATCGCGCCGCCGCCATTGACGGCTTCTCAGAGTTTTCCAACATGGTTTCTAGAGACGAGACCAGGCTTGACGTTCTGGCGTCGGATGCCGACCCAATGCTTTCAGAAGCCTTCAACGAGGGTGACTACAACGTTGTTGCCGACATGGCAGCTCGTTATTACTCGATTGTTATAACTGACTGCGGTACTGGAATCGTCCACTCGGTTATGCGCCCAACTCTTCAGCGCGCAAGCTCAATCGTGATTGTCTCAGGTGGATCCGTAGACGAGGCAAGATTGGCTTCTGAGACCCTGACCTGGCTTGAGGCAAACGGATATGGTGAGCTGGTAAGAAATTCTGTGGTTGCACTAAACACTGCAACTCAGGCAACCTTGCTAGTCAAGCTAGATGAGATTGAACAGCACTTCAGGACTCGCGTGCGTTCAGTAATTCGAATCCCATACGACCCTGCACTTGCAGCCGGCTCTGTAATCAAGTTCAACGAACTGAAGAAGCAGACTCGTGATGCCGCACGTGAACTTGCTGCCGAGGTAATCGGTTCAATCGTCACACCGCTCTAGTTCAAAAATGGCAGTACGTGAGATCCGTTTGTTCGGAGACCCCATTCTCAAAACTGCTTGCGCCCCGATTACTGAGATTAACGACGCTATCCGGCTTCTAGTTCTAGATCTAGAACAGACCACCGCGATCACTGGTCGAGCCGGGGTAGCGGCTAATCAAATCGGAGTGAGTCTTCGGGCCTTTGCCTATCACGTCGAAGGAGTGGTTGGACATTTGATTAACCCCGAGATTCTTGAGTTGTCGGGTGAGAAAGTCCAACTCGATGAAGGTTGCCTTTCTCTTCCAGAAATCTGGAGCAAAACCCCAAGGCACTCAAAGGTGCGAATCAAGGGTCAACTAGTTTCAGGTGAGAGTGTTGAGAGGGAAGCTGAAGGATTGCTCGCTCAGGTCTTCCAGCATGAGGTTGACCACCTAGATGGCCTTGTTTACCTAGATCGACTAGCAGCTCCCGAACGCAAAGTTTGCATGGCAGCGCTGCGCGAAACTACTTGGTTTATGCGGGATTAATCCTGAATCTTTAGGGCTTCCGAAGTTGTGGGGGCTCCGCCGTAAATCTCATCAATGATTGGGGCAAAATCTCTAGCAACTACTTCGCGCTTGATCTTCAGTGATGGAGTCAGATGGCCCGACTCTTCAGAAAGTTCACTTTCAATAACTGCAAACTTCTTGATTCCCTCAGCGTTTGATACGGTCGCGTTCACCTCATCAATTTTGCGCTGAAGTTCCGCCAGGACCACTGGGTTCTTGGCCGCCTGGGCCAAAGTCAGGTCGGATTTTTGTCCGTTGTTTCCAAGCCAGACCGGGAGCATCTCAGGATCTAGTGAGATTAGAACTGAGACAAATTGACGCTGGTCACCAATTACAACTGCTTGGCCGATGATTGGGCTGGCGCGGAGCGGGTCCTCCAGGGCGGTTGGCGCAACATTCTTTCCGCCCGATGTCACAATCAGTTCTTTCTTTCGACCGGTGATGGTAATAAAGCCGTTTTCGTCTAGTTGTCCGATGTCCCCAGTTCTAAACCAACCATCTTGGATGGCCGCCTTGGTAGCTTCCGGGTTCTTCCAATAGCCACGAAGCACGTTGGAACCCTTCAGCAGGATTTCACCATCGTCGGCAATCTTTACTGCACAACCTGGCAGCACTCGTCCTACTTTTCCGATCTGAGCATCACTTGGACGACCAATCATGGCTGGTGCTGAGGTCTCGGTAAGTCCATATCCTTCCAGGACAATCAGACCGATTGAACGGAAGAAATGTCCGAGGCGATCACCCAGTGGTGCCCCACCCGAAACTGCGTACTTGACGTTTCCACCCATTGCTGCGCGAAGTTTCTTATAGACCAATGCGTCGAAGACTTTGTGTTGAAGCTTCAGACCCAAAGAAGGACCCTTCTTTGTGTCGAGAGCTCTCGAATAGTCGATTGCAACCTGAACGGCTTTTCGGAAGATGTTTCCCTTGCCTCCGGCTTCAGCCTTTTGCTCGGCAGAGTTATAAACCTTCTCAAACACTCTTGGAACTGCCAGTAGGAAGTGTGGTCTAAATGACTGCATTCCTGCTGCCACGCTCTTGGTGTCCGGCTGGTGGCCGACTCGGATTCCTCCGTAAACACAGAGGATGGAAATGAATCTTGCGTAAACGTGTGCCAGAGGAAGAAACAGTAGTGTTGCATTTCCTTCCTTAACTACCTCAGGAAGCTCAAGCTGGGAGTTTTTGCACAGATCCACAAATCCTCGGTGAAGCAACTCGCAACCCTTTGGTTTTCCGGTGGTGCCCGAGGTGTAGATGATGGTGGCTAAGTCATCAAGGTTTCGTGAACTGCGAGCTTGCTCCACTTGATCTAGAGTTATCGACTTTCCCATTCCGACCAGCTGAAACAGCGAGTCATCGTCTAATCTCCAGACTTGCTTGACCAATGGGGTGTTGGATTTAATCTTTTCAAAGCGCTCTTGGTGATCTTTGGTTTCGACAATCAGGGCGACCGCCTCAGAGTCGGAAAGCACCCACTCAATTTGTGCCGGGGCGCTGGTTTCATAGATCGGAACCGAGACGGCTCCAACAAACCAGAGTGCAAAGTCAATTAGAGCCCACTCGTATCGAGTACGGCTCATCAAAGCCACGGCATCGCCAGGCTTTATGCCAGCTGCGATGAATCCACGCGCAAGATCCTGGACTTGTTCTAGAAAAGCTTGGGCGCTAACATCACGCCAGATTCCCGGGGTGTCTTCGACTCCAAAAAGAGGAATTCCAGGAGTTTTCTTTACTCGCTGAAGTAGCAAATCGGTGATGTTTTCGTGAATCGGGGTTTCAACCAGACCTGGTAGCTCGTAGGATCTCATCTTTGACTTCCTTTATCTCGCGATTTCGACCAACTATAGCCAAAACCTTCACCGTGAGCCATGTAAATGACCCTTATAAACTCAAGCAAGTGCGAGATAAACTCGTCTCTTAGCCTATTTTCGAGACTTTTAATGAGGACCTAGATGCACGCGGTTGGCATAGACATCGGTGGAACTAAAATCGCCGGCGCCCTTGTAGACGAATCAGGAACAATCCTGAAGGAGCTGCGCGTACCTTCTCCGATTGATGACTCTAATCAAATGATCGAGGCCATTGCTGAAGTCATCGAGCAATTGACCGCGGATAGTCAGGTTGTTGCCGTCGGGGTGGCTGCCGCAGGTTTCTTAAGCGCTGATCGAGAGATTATGTACCACGCCCCGAACATCGCAGCTTGGCGAAATGAGCCTTTGAAATCACGTATCGAAAGTAAGACCTCATTTCCCGTGCTCTTGGAAAATGACGCGAACGCCGCTGGTTGGGCAGAGTTTAGGTTTGGAGCCGGTAAAGATGTCCAGAGCATGATCATGCTCACCATCGGCACAGGTGTTGGTGGGGCGATCATCTCGGAAGGCAAACTGCTGAAGGGCGGCTTTGGAATCGGGGGAGAGCTGGGCCACGTGCTTTCTGTACCTGAGGGAAGACTCTGCGGTTGTGGACTCAAGGGCTGCCTAGAAACTTATGCATCCGGAACTGCATTGCTTCTAGCGGCAAGAAAGCTAGCTGCATCTGGCGATGCCAAGGGTCAAAGACTTAAGGAGCTAGCGTCTATTGACGGCGAACTAACTGGCGAAATGGTTTACCAGGCAATCATGGAAGATGATGCTGGTGCAAGCGAACTTATTGCCGAAGTTGGCCACTACCTTGGAGCGGCTATTGGATCGGTATTCGTGCCGGTTCTTGATCCAGAGATTGCCGTTATCGGAGGGGGAGTTAGTGCAGTTGGCGAGAAGCTAATGAGCCCAATTCGCCAGTCGTTTGAGAATTCAGTTCCCGCCAAGGGCTACCGGCCAGAACTCAAGGTGGTTAAGGCAACGTTTCTGAATCAAGCTGGCCTTATCGGAGCTGCTGATTTAGCTCGCCAGGCCTTCGCTTAGCCGATAGAACTAAACTAGGACTTTTGAGCAACCAGAGGAGGGTTTCATGACGTATTTCATTTTGAAGACGTTCGTCCTGGGCCCTTTGCTGCGATTCATCTTCCGCCCTTGGGTTCGAGGCGTAGAGAATGTGCCCTCAAGTGGAGCGGCCATCTTGGCCAGCAACCATCTTTCGTTTTCAGACTCAATCTTCTTGCCGCTTCAGTGCCCAAGACCAGTTGTGTTCCTGGCAAAGAGTGAGTACTTCACAGGCAAGGGAATCAAGGGTTGGCTAGTTAAGTGGTTCTTCAAATCCACCGGACAGCTACCGATTGACCGCTCCGGAGGCAAGGCTTCCGAAGCTGCCTTGAACACCGGGCTAGGAGTTTTAGAGCAGGGCCAGCTTTTAGGTATCTACCCGGAAGGAACTAGATCACCAGATGGCAGGCTCTACCGTGGCCGAACCGGAATCGCGCGAATGGTCTTGGAAGCTAAGGTTCCGGTTATTCCTGTTGCCATGATCGATACCGAGAAAGTTCAACCAATTGGTACCAGGCTTCCTCGGGTTCGCAGGGTGGGCATTGTCTATGGCAAGCCACTTGATTTCTCAAGATTCGATGGAATGGAAGGCGACCGTATCGTTTTGCGCGCTGTCACCGACGAGATTATGTACGAGCTGAAAAAGATTAGCGGCCAGGAGTACGTTGACCAGTACGCCTCAACAGTGAAGGAAAAGCGGGCTGCGCTCGCAAGGTAGAAATTATGACTGAACCTAACATTCAAGCTGACCCCGCAGTACTGAAGGGTCTGGATAACTACCGCAACCTAACTGCCGCCCAGCAACCAACTTGGACTGATGAAGTTAAGCTTCAGGCTGCTCGTGAAGAACTCGCAGTGCTACCGCCTTTGGTATTTGCAGGTGAAGTTGACACTCTTCGCTCTAGGCTCGCAGCCGCAGCTGAAGGAAAAGCATTCTTGCTTCAGGGTGGGGATTGTGCGGAAACCTTTGCAGATGCAACTGCTGACAGAATCCGCAATCGAGTAAAGACAATTCTTCAGATGGCCGTTGTGTTGATGTATGGAGCATCAATGCCGGTTGTAAAGATGGGCCGCATGGCTGGTCAGTTCGCAAAGCCGCGTTCATCAGATACGGAAACACGTGGCGAGATTACGCTTCCTGCCTACCGTGGAGATGCCGTGAATGGGTACGACTTCACACCAGAATCAAGAGCTACTGATCCGAACCGTATGGTGCGCGCGTACCACACCTCTGCTTCAACACTCAATCTGATCAGGGCTTTCACAACCGGTGGTTTTGCCGATCTTCGCTCAGTTCACGATTGGAACAAGGGCTTCACAGACAATCCAGCCAATGTTCGCTACGAACAGCTTGCAGCTGAAATTGATAGGGCTATTAGATTCATGGACGCCTGTGGTGCGGACTTTGAGTCACTAAAGGCAACTGAGTTCTACGTATCTCACGAAGCATTGTTGTTTGACTACGAAAGACCGATGACTCGTATCGACTCTCGGACCGGAAACCCATACGCCACCAGCGGTCATTTCCTATGGGTGGGAGAGCGAACCAGACAAATTGATGGAGCTCATGTTGACTTCATGTCTCGAATTAGAAACCCAATCGGTGTCAAGCTTGGGCCAAGCACCGAGGTTTCGGATGTCATGGCTCTAATTGAGAAGCTAGACCCGAACCGCGAGCCAGGAAGATTGACTTTCATTACTCGAATGGGTGCCGGCCAAATTAGAGACAAACTGCCAAAGCTTGTTGAGGCGGTAAAAGCTAGCGATGCAAAGCCTCTTTGGATTACTGACCCTATGCACGGCAACGGCATCACAACCAAGAACGGTTACAAGTCCAGAAGGTTCGACGACGTAATGGATGAAGTAGCTGGTTTCTTCGAGGTGCATCGAGCTGCTGGAACATTCCCGGGAGGAATACATATTGAGCTAACCGGTGACGACGTTGCCGAATGTCTTGGTGGCTCAGAGATGATTGACGAGAAGACGTTGGAGTCCCGCTACGAATCTCTTTGTGACCCAAGACTTAACCACATGCAGTCTCTTGAGCTTGCCTTCTTAGTCTCCGAAGCGCTAGCTAAGCGCTAGCGAGAAATAATAGTTACGCTTTCGCCGACTCTGACTTCTGATCCGGCTTCTGGAGATTGACGCCTAACTTTGGCGATTCCAAAGTTGCTCGAGAGTTGATTGGTATCAATCACGACCAAAAGTCCAAGTTCCTCGAGTAGTGCTTTGGCGGCGGCAATGGTTTCGCCAACTGTGTTCGGCATAATCACGATTTCAGGGCCTTTGGAGATCTCCAAAACCGCACTTCCATTTTCTGGCAGTGGGTCTGCGCTAAGCACGAGTCCAACTGCTTGACCTGCAGCAATTTGATTATTGAACACTTCGACTTCTTCAATTTCAATAGGTAGTTGTGCAAGAAGAGTTCTGGCTTCCTCTGCGCTCAAGCCTGCAACTGCTGGAAGCTCACCGATTGAAACCAGGATGTCAATCACACTTCCTTGGTTCAGAATTGTGCCAGTTGGAGCGGATAGTCCAATTACTTGACCAGCCGGTTCAGATCCAAAGAAGTTCTTGGTGGAGCCTGGGACAAATCCCGAATCGGTAAGGAGTTGCTTGGCGTCTTCAACGCTTAATCCCTTAGCTTCAGGAACAGCAAGCTGCTTGGGACCGAGCGAAATAAAAACCTTTACAACCGCATTTTTGAAAACCCGGGATCCTGCTGCCGGTTCTGTTCGGGTGACAAAACCTTCCGGAACAGTTCCGCTGTTTTCCTCCGCTTGTTCAATTACTACTCCGAGTGGATTCAGAGCCTCAAGAGCTGATTCCAAAGTTCGGCCAGTTAGTTCAGGAACGGCCGCCAATCCACCAGGACCCGAAGAAAACCACCAGCCAGAGCCAGCACCTCCGAATAGCGCTAGCAAGGTAAACACTGTGAGCCAAAACTTCGAACGCTTGTTGGATTTTTCAATCTTGTTAGCAACCGAAGATGAGGATGCGAATTCCTCTATCTCTGCAACGTCAAGAACCTCTGTTGCTCCAGCTGGCGCTATGAATTCTTGGTCGAAGTTGATACGTGCGGTCTTGTCAATCTGAGAAAGGGTGGTTGTAAGCCCCCGAGATAGATCCAGGCGAGCTCTAGCAATAACCGGAAGTAGTGCAACTGCGGAGGCTGGACGATGGTTTGGGTTTCTAGCTGTTGCCCAAAGTACGATCTCATCCAGTAGCTCTGGGACGTCCTTTTTAGTGGAAGATGGCGCAGGGATGTTCTCATTTGCGTGCTGGTAGGCAACTTGTACGGCTTGCTCACCTTGATAAGGCTGTTTGCCAGTGAGCATTTCAAAGATCATTACCCCTAATGAGTAAACATCGCTTCGCGCATCGGCTTGACCGCGGAGTACTAACTCAGGGGAGAGGTATGCGACCGTGCCAACTACCGAACCCGTTTGGGTGTGCTCTGAAATTTCGCGCGCCAAGCCGAAATCGCCGAGCTTTACCTTTCCACCGTCTGATAAAAAGACATTTTCAGGCTTTAGATCTCGGTGAAGAATTCCCGCTGCGTGCGCCGCTGCCAAACCTTCGGTAAGGGGTTCAATTATCTCTAGTGCCTTATTGGCATCCAGTGCGCCAAAATCGTTCATTGCATCGCGCAAGGTAATCCCCGGCACGTACTCCATCACCAGGTAGATAACTTCTCCGTCAGTACCTTGGTCAAACACGTTTACAAGGTTCGGATGCGAAAGTTGCGCAGCCATCTTGGCTTCTCTTTGGAACTTGTCGACGAAAGACTTGTCCTTGGCAAGGTGTGGGTGAATAACCTTGAGCGCTACATTTCTTTCCAGTACCTGATCGTTCGCTAAGTAGACACTGGCCATGCCCCCAGAGGCAACCAAAGAAATCACCTGGTAGCGATTTGCAATCAGCTGACCGGAAAGATTAGCCATTGTTAGCTTCCGATTCGATTAGGTCGAACCAGCTCCAGGCTGAAAGTTCCCACTTTTGGTAGGCGTCAGGAAACGCAGAGATTTGAACAGCTTGCGCGGCTTTCGCAAGCGGCATAGTGGCCCAGTTCCGAATATCCAGAAGCCCTCGAATCTTTCCAGCATTGGGACCGGTTGGACCGCCAAAAAAAGCTCTAGCTGAATATCTTGGGTCCATGATTTGTGCGATTGTTCCCCAACCTTGCGATGTGCGTTGTTGAAACAGCCCGACCGAATCCCTATCGCCGAAGTCAATGTTCTTGAGACTTGATTCCTGCATGGCGGTGGCAAAAGCAATTACTATGCCGTAGTCGCTAACTCCCAAGTTTTTACCTACGCGATAGATGATCTCTGCGTTTTCTCGCATCTCAGAGCTGAGCTTTGTAAGGCTCGGGCAGTTCTTGATTTCGTGCACGCCTGGAATCGTCAGTTTCTGCCCGACGTAGATGGTGCTGGACCAGCTAAGCGAGTTTGCACTGAGTACCGATTGCGTGCTTACTCCATACACAGCGGCAATTCGACTGATTGTCTCACCAGCTCGAACCGTGTGAAATCCATGGATGGTACAGATCCCAGTTGGCCTCATTGGGTCCACGTTTGAGACTTCTTCGCTCAGAGTGCTTGCCGATGGCACAGGTTTTGGAGCTTTAGGTGCTGGCGCTCTAACTGAGGCTGCAGTTGGCTTTAGTGAAAGAACCTGCCCCACATAAATAATTGAAGATTTTGAAAAACCGTTGAAATCGCGCAAAGCACTAAGGCTGAGGCCAAACTTCTTAGCCACCGACTCCAGAGAGTCTCCAGCAAGGACTTGATAAGTGTCAGGGGCATTCACTGGAGGCTGAGAGGTAGGGATAACCTTCGCAACTCGAAGTACTTGCCCCGGGTATATCAAAGTCGACGAGCTGATTCGATTGATTGCCGTCAGCTCTGAAAGCGTTAGGCCATGACGAGAAGCAATAGCAGAAAGGGTATCGCCCGGCTTTACTCGGTAACTTTCAACTTCAGATTTAGGAGAACTAGCCCCGGAAGTGAGCTTTAGAACTTGTCCAACACGAATAAGGGATTTTGGACCCAGGTTGTTCAGTTTGGCAATGGCAGTTATCGAGGTACCAAATCGCTTCGCGATTTGTGTGACGGTGTCTCCAGATTTGACCCGATAAGTAGCTGGTCGATTAGTCTCAGGCAGGGCTGGAATCGCTGATGTGACCTCAGCGGTTGGAGTTTGAGTCACCTGCGTTGCAGCATCGGAAGTCTTCTGGATTTCAGATGACTCAGTTGCGGTTGACGGTAAGTCAGCAAAAACAGGGGAGGCCGCTGCCAAAGGTACGGAAAGCATCGCCAGTTTCTTTGGCAGCTTTGACTTATCGTTGCGGTCCATGGGCACATCCAAGCTTCACACAGCCCAATTGGTTATTCCCTGAACCTCGCGGGTGTGGCAGGCTTATAGGGTGAATGACTCAACCAACAGCGTGACCAATTGGCTAACCGTATTGGAGGCCGCCGAGGCTCTTCGAATTCCCAAGGGCAAAGTGAACCGCCTGCTTGAGGAGTACAGCCTGGTAGCGGTGAAAAGAGATGGCCAGCTGATGATTCCAGCTGAACTGATTGTTGATGGCGAACCTCTGGCACCGCTTCGCGGCACCATAATCTTGCTGCTGGACTCCGGATACAGCATCGAAGAGGCAGTCCAGTGGCTCTATACCCACTCAGACGTCTTAGGACAGACTCCACTTCAGTCACTTCTTGAGGGCAAAAAAGCTCCGGTTCGAAGACTTGCCCAGATGTTGGATCTGTAAGCTAAACAACTTACGCCTGGCGGTTGATCACCTTTTCAGCCATGGTCTTCAGGTGAGCCATAGCCTGAGGTTCAAGTGAAATCCGATTCAAGGCCGCCATCGCTTGCTCGGCAAGTTCAGAAATTGTCCGCTCAACCTTTTCGAGAGCACCAGATCCAATAATTGTCTGCTGCAAGAAGCCAACCTGCTCATCGGTAAGTTCGCGGGAAGAGAGCATCTCATCAAAAAGCTTTCCAACTGAGTTGGAAAGCGATGCACGGGTATAGCCGACCAAAACGGTTCGCTTACCTTCCCTTAGGTCATCGCCTGCAGGCTTGCCGGTCACGGCTGGGTCTCCGAATACTCCGAGAACGTCATCTCGAAGCTGGAACGCCATACCTAGAGGCACTCCAAACTCAGATAGCTGACGGAGCTGTTCTGGGTTGGCGCCTGCGAAGGCCGCACCAATTAGCAGGGGAGCCTCAATTGAGTACTTGGCACTCTTGTACAAAATCACCTTGTTCGCACGTCCAACGGCTTCTTCCACCGGCCTTGTAATGGCTGAGTTCTCTTCAACAATGTCTAGATACTGTCCAGCCATTACCTCAACGCGCATTCTCGAGAATTCATCTCTACATGCAGCTGAAACCTCAAAACTTGGTGCGTTCAGAAGAGCAGTTCCAAAGATTTCGCTACTCCAACCGAGCATTAGATCTCCAACCAGGACAGATCCCGCAACACCGAAGCGCTCGTTAGATCCGGCCCAGCCAGATGATGAGTGAAGTGTTTCAAAGCGTTTGTGAACGGCAGGCTGGCCTCGTCTGGTATCGGATTGGTCAAGAAGATCATCGTGAACCAGCGCAGCCGCATGGAACATCTCTAGCGATGCTGCTATTCCAACCATCGCTTCGGCCGATAAGGCTTTTTGCTGAGAACTCTGAGCTGGCGAGACTGGGAGGTGGCCAACCCAGGACCAGTAGCAAAACAAAGCCCGAAAGCGCTTGCCGCCCTCCAGCAGAGACTGGGTGTAGTTCACAAGTGGTGCAAGATCGTCAGAAATGGCCGCAAAATCTCGCCGCTGAGTGGAACAAAACTCGTCTAAATGCTCTTGGACAAGCTTGAGTAAGGTTTCAGATTCATTCACAGCAATAGCCTAACTAGCCAATTCGGAATAGACTGAAAAGCACAAGCCGTGCAAGCTCAAGTACTTGGAGGAAATCATGGGTCTATCGGAGCGTGAACAAAAGCTTCTTGAAGAGCTCGAGCGCGGCCTCATGGAAAGCGACAGTGGTTTCGCAGCAAAAGCCGAAAGAGTCGGAAACCCAGCCGGAAGAATGATCGCGGGAGCACTTTTGGCCATTATTGGCCTTGGAGTACTGGTCACCGGAGTTTTTATCCAGTTTTCCGCCATTGGAGTCGTTGGCTTTTTAGTGATGCTGGGCGGACTAGTTCTGGCCACCTCAAACCTTCAGCTGCCTGAGCTGCCAACTGGTCTTCCAAAGCCAGGATCAGGTCAATCAGGGCCAGGAAGAAACTTCTTCGAAGACCGCTGGGACAAGCGCCAGGGCGGCCAATAACCCCCAAAAACCTAGGAAAAGACCCCCTTTTGGGGGTCTTTTTTCGTTACAAATCCAACACGCCCAGTGGAGGAATTTGTGTCAAAATTTGCCTAAAGTGGGTAAAAGTGGTGTATAGTGGAGGAAATCGGCGCAGCCGCCAATTTCTCGGGGAAGGGGAATCAGATGCTGCTAGGCACTCATGCCCCCAAGCTGGACGAGAAGGGCCGCGTTATTCTTCCGGCCAAGTTCCGCGAAGAGCTTTCTGCCGGAGTCGTTCTTACTCGTGGCCAGGACCGTTGTTTGTATGTTTTTTCCACCAAGGAGTTCGAAGCGGTCAACGAGACCATTCGCCAAGCTCCAATCACCAGCAAGCAAGCCCGTGACTACCTAAGAATCTTTCTTTCCGGCGCATCGGATGAGATCCCTGACAAGCAGGGGCGTGTGACCATTCCGCCAACCCTTCGTAGCTACGCGGGTTTGGGTAAAGAGCTTGTTGTTATCGGCGTTGGCTCAAGGGCCGAAATTTGGGATTCTGCTGCCTGGAGTGACTACCTGGCTAAGCAAGAAAATGGCTTCTCGGAGATTTCCGAGGAGGTGGTTCCAGGTCTTTTCTAACCTCGGCTCCCTGATTGAGCTTTGACACTCTTCCCCGATGTCAAAAAGATCAGGAAGCCGGGGGACCTGTACACCGATGAACACAGTAAACCTAGACTCCCTCCACGAACCAGTGATGTTGGCTCGCACCCTAGAACTTCTTGGCCCAGCACTAAATGGCAACTCAGCAGTTCTGGTTGACTGCACCCTAGGCCTCGGAGGACACTCCGAGGCTTTTCTTAGGGCTTTTGAGAACCTAACCATTATCGGCATCGACCGGGATCAGAGTGCATTAGCACTTGCAGCACAACGTCTTGCCCCTTTTGGCAAAAGAGTTAGGTTCTTTCACGGAACTTACGACCAGATTTCAGAAGCTATCGAAACTAACGGCTTTAGCGAGGTTCAGGCAATCCTGATGGATCTTGGTGTTAGCTCAATGCAAATTGACAACGCAGACCGCGGCTTTGCCTACAGCTTTGATGCTCCGCTGGATATGCGGATGGATGTTGAATCCGGACAGACTGCAGCGGAGCTGATTGCAACTGAATCAGAAGCCGAGCTAACTCGTATCTTCCGCGAGTACGGCGAGGAGCGCTTCGCTGCCAAGATTGCCAGCGAACTGGTCTCGATCCGCAAAGTAGACCCAATTGTTTCTTCAAAGCAGCTTGCTTCAATCATCAGCAATGTAGTGCCATTTATCCCAGGTAAGTCCTCCGGGCACCCTGCCAAGCGAGTGTTCCAGGCGCTCCGGATAGCCGTCAACGAAGAGCTAGAAATTCTAGAAAGCGCTGTTCCGGCAGCCATCGATGCCCTTGCCATCGGCGGACGCTTGTTGGTCTTGAGTTACCACTCACTGGAGGACCGGATCGTAAAGCAGGCCATCGTTGCCGCCTCAACTTCTTCCGCTCCAGTGGAGCTTCCGTTTGAACTTCCGGAGCATGCTCCGGTTCTAAAGCTTGTGGTCAAAGGTGCCGAAAAGGCCAGCCTCGAGGAAATTGCCAGTAATCCAAGATCAGCTTCGGTTCGCCTCAGGGCTGCCGAAAAAACAAGGAAAGTAGCATGAGAAACCTAAATCAGACCAGGGCACGTGGCCCACTAGTGATGATTGTCGTGATGGGCTTTCTAGCCATCTCAATCTTGCATCTGCTACTAACCATTGCGACTTCACAGTCGGTTTATGAACTTTCAGACTTGAAACGCGAGAAGCGCGAACTGGACACCACCTCGCAGATCATTGCAGAGGAAGTTGCGTCACTTTCTTCACAGCAGAACCTTCTGAACACTGCCGCCAAACTTGGAATGGTTGCAAATTCAAACCCAGTTTTTCTCAAACTAGATGATCAAAGTGTTTTGGGAAAGCCAAAACCAGCTCTTGGCACAGCCAGTCAATCCCGCAATCTCGTAGCTAACTCGGCGATGATTGATACCAAGCCAGCTAAGCAAGAAGCAGTGCCGGCAAGCCAGACTCAACCACAACAGCTACCTCAGGTAGCTAGCGTGAATGCAATACCAGCTTCGCCAACAAGATAGTCCCCGAAAGGTCTTCCAAAATGAATCACGCGGGGCCTGTCAGCGCAAGAAGACTCCGGCTACTAATCACCATTTCCGTGATTCTGGTTTTTGTATTCCTAATTCGCCTAATTGATTTTCAAGTGGTCCGGGCTGAGGCAATCAACGAAGAGTCCTACGAAAAGCGCGCAGTTGCTAGAACCATCCCAGCTGTGCGCGGAGACATTCTTGATGCCAACGGGAACATTCTTGCCACCACCGTTTATCGCTATGACATAAATGCAGCCCCAGCAATTGTTAGACCTGTTGAGCGCAAGATTGACGGTATCGACCAGGTTGTCAGCGTTGAATCCGTTGCAGCCGAACTAGCTCGAATTCTGGATCTAGACGTTGCCGAACTACTTCCAAAACTGATTGGCACATCGCACTACGTGAACCTGAAAAAGCGTGTAGATGCCGAAACCCATAGGCAGATAGTTGACCTTGAGATCCCATGGATTTTCGCAGACCCACACCAAGACCGCTTGTACCCAAACGGGGCAGTAGCCGGAAACCTGATCGGGTTTGTTGGAACCGATGGTGAGGCACTTGCTGGAATCGAGAGGCAGTTCAACGCTTGCCTTGCAGGAGTTGACGGCAAAGAGACTTTTGAAAAGGGTGTCGATGGGATCAAGATTCCATCCAGCACCGTTGTTATCCAAGAAGCCAAACCTGGCCGGAATGTGATCTTGACCATTGATGCGGATTTGCAGTACCAAGCTCAGCAGGTACTTGCTACTGAAGTCAGACGCCTCAACGCCGACTGGGCCACCGCGGTTGTGATTGAAGTTAAGACTGGACGAATTGTATTGGCGGCTGAAGCGCCGAGTGTTGATCCAAATGACCCAGGTAAATCTCCTGAATCAGAACGTGGTGCGAGAGCATTCCAGTTTGCTTTCGAACCTGGTTCAACCATGAAGGCGATTACTGCAGCTACTGCTATCGACACAGGTTACGCAACAGTGAACACACCTGTCAGAGCTGCGGATTCCATGCGAGTTTTTGATCATGTAATCAACGACAGCTACTCACATCCACCAACCAACTGGACCGTCACAGGCGTGCTCCGTTTTTCTTCAAACGTGGGAACCATTAAGTTTGCAGAGCGAGTGCCTGCCAAGACCAGATATGAATACATGGAAGCGTTTGGTTTTGGAAAACCAACTGCTGTTGGCTTCGAAGGTGAAACTCGGGGAGTGCTCAATCACTACACCGAGTGGGATGGTGTGACTAACTACACCACAATGTTTGGCCAGGCTCTTTCAGTTTCTCCGGTTCAAATGGCCTCTGCCTATCAAGTACTTGCCAATGAAGGAGTCAGACTCAATCCGGTTTTGGTTGCAGGATGCCAAGATGAAGACGGAAATCTAACCGCCGTTCCAAAGTCAAACCCGACTCAGGTAGTTTCGGCTAGCACCGCTAACGACGTGATGCACATGCTTGAAAAAATTGTTGAGCAGGGTGGAATTGGTCAAGCAACCGCCGTTGCTGGCTACCGTTCCGGTGGAAAAACTGGAACTGCGGAAATCAAAGAAGGAACCGGATACGGTCAGTACTACGCCGCTTCGTTTTATGGAATGGCCCCGATAGATAACCCCAAGTATGCAATGGGAGTAATGATCTATAAGCCAAAGAAGGTATGGACCAATTCGATGGCTGCTGCTGCTGGATATCAGAAGATTCTTTCCCAAGTGCTGCTGGCTAATCGCGTTCCACCTTCCACTGGTAAGTCCCGGGACTTGCCGACCGAATGGAAATAGTTGGTCGAGCAATCAATTCCACCAATTCTTAGGCCTGATAATCCCAATCAGGTTCTACTCAGCGCGCTTGCCGAAGAACTTGGAGTTTCATTTTCTCCTGACACCAAAGATGTGACCCTCACGGGTGTTTCCATGAACACCTCAGATATTCGATCGGGAGATATCTTCTTTGCCATGCCAGGTTTGAAAACTCATGGTGCAAAATTTGCCGCACAAGCGGTAGCAGGCGGCGCTGTTGCGGTAGCTACTGACAGCGCAGGCCTTGAGCTTTTGGGTGAAATTGGTGTTCCAGTAATTGTTGTTGAGACCCCGCGCTTGAGGCTTGGTGAAGCCTCGCGTTTTGTCTATGGCAACGGGCTGGATGAGATGCCCTTGATGTACGGGGTCACAGGCACCAACGGTAAGACTTCCACCGTTCATTTTTTGTCTGCAATCTTTAGGCAAATAGGTGCAGTTCCCGGCATGAGTTCAAGTGTCGAGCGACACATCGCCGATGACATCATTATTTCAAGGCTCACTTCTCCCGAGGCTCCTGAGTCACACGCGCTGATTGCACGCATGAGAGAGAACAACGTCACGGACGTTGCCTGGGAAGTCTCCGCTCAAGCTCTTAGGCAACACCGAGTTGATGGCATCTACTTCGATGTCGTGGCCTTCACAAACCTCAGCCACGATCACTTCGACGAATTCGACACTTATGAGCAGTATTTGGCTTCGAAGATGCCACTTTTTCACAAGTCTCATTCAGGCAGGGGAGTTGTTTGTCTCGATACTGACTATGGACAGACTTTTCTCGAAGCCAGTGAAATTCCTTGCGTGACAATCACTCTTAGGGAAGATATTCACTCCGATTGGAAAGTCAAGGTCACTCATGAAGCAACTGGCCTGACCGCCTTTGACTTACTCGGGCCACATGGTGAAAAAATCTCATCTTCGGTTCCAATCATTGGTGACTACATGGCATCAAATGCCGGAGTTGCAATCTTGATGGCAATTCAAGCCGGACACGATTGGAAGAAACTTGCCGTTGATCTCAAAGATGGAATAGATGCGCCGATAGCCGGGCGAGGTGACAATGTTGCGCCAAAAGGTGCACCAAGTGTCTATGTGGACTTTGGTCACACTCCAGATTCCATCGAGATGACGATTAAGGCTGCGCGTAAAGTCACATCCGGCAAGTTGGTTGTTGTAGTTGGGCTCGATGGAGACCGCGACAAAATCAAGCGCCCGATGATTGGGGCAATCTGCGCAAGACTTAGCGACGCGATGATCGTGACAGATCACAATCCAAGATTCGAAGACCCGGCAATCATTCGAAGCATGATCTACGAAGGTGCCATTGCTGAACGTCCTGATCATGACATAAGAAATCTTGAAGGCCCGGAACGAGCAATTCGAATTGCCGTTTCTATGGTGACAACGGGAGACACCATTATTTGGTTTGGACCTGGCCATCAAGAACACCGAGACATTATGGGAGTTAGAACCAAGTACTCTGGTCGCGCTCAAGCAAGAGCTGCTTTAGCTGAAGCTGGTTGGAATTGATTAGCGCGGATGTAAGTCAGCTTGCCAATGTTCTTGGTGCGCAGTTAGTTGGAAGTGGCGAAGTTATTGTCACTGGAAGTGTTGAAACTGATTCTCGTCTTGTCACACCCGGCAGTATCTTTTTCGCTAAGCCCGGAGAACAAGCCGACGGTCATGACTTTGTCGCCGATGCCAAGTCACGCGGGGCAGTAGTTGCGGTTGTTGAGCACCCTGTTGATGTTGACATAGCTCAGTTGGTGGTTAGTAGCAGCGTTGATGCTCTTGGCGTTTTGGCTTCATGGCTAATTGGTGAGCTTAAATCCGCGGGGAAGCTAAAGGTTGTAGGAATAACTGGCTCTAACGGTAAGACCACAACCAAGAACATGCTTAGAGCAATTCTTTCCAAAGTGGGTAACACCATTGCACCAATTGAGTCATTCAATAACAGAGTTGGAGCCCCCATTTCAATTTTGAGGGCTGATCAGAACACTGACTTCTTAGTCGTTGAAATGGGCGCTGAAGGACTCGGCAGCATTGCGTATCTTGCCAAGATGGCACAACCTGATGTAGCGGTGATCTTGAAAGTTGGAATGGCACACGCTGGGGAATTCGGGGGCTTAGAAGTCACCGCAAAAATCAAAGGCGAATTAGCCGAGGCTGTCGGAGAAAATTCTCAGTTGGTTTTGAATGCCGATGACGGATTGGTAGCTGCCATGAAGAATCGAACCAAAGCGAAAGTGCTCTGGTTCGGAACATCTTCAGAAGCGCAGTTCTGGGCCAGCGAGATCTCGTTATCGAAAGCCGGAACTTCTTTTGTACTGAACTGGCCAGACGGCGAGAAGACTCCGATACAGCTTTCAATTCTCGGTGAGCATCACATCATGAACGCACTTGCAGCAGCAACGGTCTCTACTCTTCTAGGAGCTAGTAAGACTCAAGTTGTCGAGGCACTTGAAGCCATGGAGCTTGCAGAGCGTTGGAGAATGCAACGGTTTGTTAGACCAGACGGAGTAACCGTAATCAACGACTCCTATAACGCAAGCCCTGATTCAATGAAGGCAGCCCTGCAGACTCTGGCTCAGCTTGGGCGAATGGGGTCACGGACTGTGGCGGTTCTAGGTGAAATGGCCGAGCTTGGTGAGTATTCCAGACACGAACACGACTCAATCGGCCGGCTGGTGGTTCGCCTCAACATCGATCAATTAGTCGTAGTTGGCGAAGGGGCCAAGCTAATTCACATGGGCGCCACCCAAGAGGGTTCCTGGGATGGGGAATCGCAATTTTTCCCCTCGATTGCCGAGGCTTTGGAGTACCTGCGTGGGATACTCACAGATGGCGATACCGTCCTGGTCAAATCATCCAAGTCGGCGAACCTGCGATTTTTGGGAGATGACCTGATGGAGGTGACTAAGTGAGAGCGTTGCTTCTAGCTGGAGCCGCATCGATGGCCTTCACTTTGTTTCTGACCCCAATTTTTATTTGGCTATTTCGTAAGTGGAACTGGGGACAGTTCATTCGCGACGATGGGCCTGAATCTCATCACACTAAGCGCGGAACTCCAACCATGGGTGGCTTGGTTATCATTCTCGCCAGCGTCACTGGATACTTCACCGGAAAACTTCTCAACGGTGAGACCCCTTCGGTATCAGCCCTACTAGTGATACTTGCGATGGTGGGCCTTGGTCTTGTCGGATTCATCGATGATTTCATCAAGACTCAGAAACAGCGATCTTTAGGTCTAGGTGGCTGGGCCAAGATCGCCGGCCAAGCACTGGTTGCTCTTGCCTTCGCCGCTTTCGCATTCGGCTCTCCGAACGCGCAAGGTGTCACTCCAGCTTCGACCAAGATTTCAATTGTTCGGGATACTTCATTTGACCTAATGATGTTTGGAACCGTAGTCGGTTCTGTATTGGTAGTGCTCTGGATCTTCTTGCTGATCTCCGCTACTTCTAATGGAGTAAACATCGCCGACGGGCTTGACGGCCTTGCTATCGGTGCCAGCATTATGGCCATCGGTGCTTATGCGGTTATTGGTTTCTGGCAGTTCAATCAGCTATGTGGCACAGCAGTTGAGAATCTAACTCGTTGTTATGAAGTACGAGATCCGCTGGATCTTGCCGTGATTGCTGCTGCTATCACCGGAGCTGGAATTGGTTTCTTGTGGTGGAACACATCACCTGCCCAAATCATCATGGGAGACACCGGAGCCATGGGCTTGGGTGGAGCGCTTGCCGCACTCGCAATTTTGTCCAGAACTGAAATCCTGCTTGTTCTAATCGGCGGTTTGTTTGTGATTGTGACCGGTTCGGTTATCTTGCAACGTGCTTACTTCAAAATCACCAAGGGTAAACGCATATTCTTGATGTCGCCTCTGCACCATCATTTTGAATTAAAGGGTTGGGCAGAGATAACGGTAGTGGTTCGGTTCTGGATCATCGCTGGCTTGTCAGTGCTTGCCGGAATAGGTCTTTTCTATCTCGAGTGGATTTATGGCTAACCAGGCAATCGATCTCCAGCAGCTAACTAGTTGGAGCTCTAACTGGTCCAGCATCAAAGTGGCAGTTTTGGGCTTGGGTAAATCAGGGTTCTCTGTTGCTGACACGCTCAATGAGCTGGGAAGCAAATTGATTGTGGTTGCCGAATCTGCAGACGAAGAAATTTTGGACATCCTCGATGTCTTGGGAGTTGAGTCAGTAATCAATTCCAACACTGAAGTCTTGCAACAAGCTCTTGATGCCTTCGAAGCAGATCTGTTTATCGTGTCTCCAGGCTTTGCACCGAATAGCGCACTGGTTGAGAAAGCAGTCGGAGCTGGAATACCCATCTGGACCGACATTGATTTAGCTTGGCGCTTGAAAGACAAGTTTGTTCCTAATCAAGAGTGGATCTGCATAACTGGCACTAACGGCAAAACCACAACAACTGAACTAACCGAGGCAATGTTTCTGGCAGCTGATGTCAGGGCAGTTGCTTGTGGAAACATTGGCAAGCCAATCCTTGATTGCATACGTGACCCGGCAGCGTTTGAAGTGCTCGTTGTCGAGATGTCTTCGTTTCAGCTGCACTACCTAGATCGCATAGAGCCGTTTAGCTCTGCAGTCTTAAACGTTGCTAAGGATCACCTCGACTGGCACGGTGGATTTGCCAACTACCGTTTGGCCAAGGGTCGAATGTATGAAAACACCAAGGTTGCCTGCGTTTACAACCTTGAAGATGCCGCAACCGAGTCCTTAGTTGAGGCAGCAGATGTAAGTGAAGGTGCGAGGGCCATTGGATTTGGGTTGGGGACACCCGCAAGAAGCAATGTTGGCTACGTAGAGGATTTGCTCGTTGACAGAGCCTTCCTGGAAGAACGGGCTGACAAAGCGCTAGAGATAGCTAGCTTCGAAGATCTTCAGAGCTTTGGGGTGTTAACTCCACACTTGCTTTCTAACATCGCTGCCGCAACTGCGCTTGCTCGAAGTTATGGAGTGCCACCGGCGGCCTGCCGCAAGGCTCTTCGGGAATTCAAGATATCCCCACATCGGATCCAGCTGGTAGCCGAGATTGACGGAGTTAGGTACATAAATGATTCAAAGGCCACAAACGCTCATGCGGCCGCTGCTTCTCTGACTTCCTTTGAGTCAGTGGTGTGGATACTCGGAGGGCTACTCAAAGGCGTTGACATCTCGGACTTGGTGAGTCAGTTTGCACCTCGACTGCGTGGTGCAGTGGTAATCGGAGCCGACCGTGCTGAGATTGTAGAGGCGTTTGCAAAACTGGCACCAAATGTGCCATTAGTCGAGATTTCAGGAGGGGAGTCGGTGATGTCACAGGCTGTTTCCTCTGCTTCAAAACTTGCTTCCGCAGGAGATGTCGTTCTTTTAGCTCCGGCAGCAGCTTCAATGGATCAATTCTTGAACTACCAGCAACGCGGTGACAGGTTCATCGAAGCTGTCAGCAAATTGGTTGGTGACAGTCAATGACTCGAATTCAATCCAGAGCCAAGGCCCCTAAGCAGGTAAAGAAACTTCGGGGCAACCCTCTTGCCAACCTAAAGCTTTGGCTACAGGACAATTTCCGCGCCGAGTCGATTTATTTCTACAGGCTTGCCGGGCTAACGGGCTTTTTGGTGGTTTTTGGTTTGGTAATGGTGCTTTCGTCATCGTCTATCGATTCATTGGTGGCCAATCGTGACGCCTACTACATTTTTTCTAGGCAATTTCTCTATGCATTAATCGGCTTGTCGCTGATGCTTGTGATCGCGAGTATGCCGCTGAGTTTCATCAGAAACCGAGTTGGCTTGGTTTTGATGATTGGGTTTGGTTTGCAACTTGCCGTTCCATTTATCGGTATCTCAGTAAATGGAAACACCAACTGGCTTTCAATCGCTGGATTCACCTTGCAGCCCTCTGAGTTTTTAAAGCTTGCCCTAATCATGTACATGGGATGGTTTATTTCCAACCGTGAGCTCGAGATGGACAACCCGCAGCGCGTGCTTTACCCATTGCTTGCAGTTGGCGGCGCCGCGGTAGTGCTGGTTATGTTGGGACGAGATCTAGGTACCGCTGTCATTTTCTCCTTCATCATCTTCGGAACTCTGCTCATGGCTGGAGCTCCGGGCAAAATTTTGGGGCGAGTGGCGCTAGTTGCAGTGGCCTTGGCAGCTGTGGCGACGGCGACCAGCGCCTCGAGAATGGCAAGAATCACGGCATGGTTGAATCCGGGGTCTGCTTCTTCCGACGCGTTTAACTGGCAGTTTGAGCACGGGACTTGGGCACTTGCCGCTGGTGGAGTTTTTGGAGTGGGTCTTGGCAACTCAAAGATGAAATGGTCATGGATTCCTGAAGTGGAAAACGACTTTATCTTTGCGGTTATCGGTGAAGAGCTTGGACTAATCGGTGCCATGGTGGTCATTGGAATGTTCGCACTGCTTATCGCTTCGTTGATTCGCGTAATGCTGCGTGCACAAACCACCTTTGCACGCGTGACAACCCTTGGTGTTGTTATCTGGATCTTGAGTCAATCAGCTGTGAACATCGCTGTTGTACTCGGAGTGCTTCCAGTGTTGGGTGTACCTTTGCCGCTGATCTCAGCAGGTGGTTCTTCTTTGATTGCGACACTGGCGGGAATTGGATTAGTTCTGGCTTTTGAAAAGGACAATCACAGGCAGCCCGTTCGGAGCGTCAGGCGTTGACCAATTACCTATTGACCGGCGGAGGAACTGCAGGTCACGTTAACCCGCTTCTTACCATCGCAGGGGCTTTGATTAGTCGTTCGGCTCAGGATCGGGTTTTGGCCCTTGGAACTAAAGAGGGTTTGGAGTCCAGGCTGGTCCCCGAAGCCGGAATTGAATTACTCACAATAGAAAAGCTTCCATTCCCAAGACGACCGGGAATCTGGGCGATAGTTTTCCCATTTAAATTTGCCTCCGCTGTTTCCAAGGTCAGAGGCTACATCCGAAAACATTCAATTGATGTAGTTGTTGGTTTCGGCGGATACGTTAGCGCACCGGCTTACGTTGCAGCCAAGCGCGAAAAGGTTCCAATCGTCATCCACGAAGCTAATGCCCTACCTGGCATTGCAAACAAAGTTGGGAATCGTTTTGCAAGCGCTGCCGGGAAGACTTTTCGTTCGGCGAACATGGCCAACACCGAATTTGTCGGTATGCCGCTGCGGGAATCTATCGTTGCATTGGCAACCAAGAAAGATGTTGCAGGGGCCAGAAAGCACTTTGGCCTAAAGCCAGACCAACTGACTTTGCTGGTCACTGGGGGCTCTCTGGGTGCCAGAAGCCTCAACCAAACCATTGAATCATCAAGGGCTCTTTTGTCGGCTGCTGGGATTCAGGTGCTTCACATCATCGGCGGAGCTAGCGAACTAGAAGAAGTATCGGAACCTGAGTTCCGAAGGGTCCGCTACGTCGATCAAATGGAGCTGGCAATCGCTGCCAGTGATTTTGCTGTTTCGAGGGCCGGCGCGGCAACCGTTTCTGAGTTTTCTGCAATTGGTCTTCCTGCTTTGTATGTTCCTTACCCGGTTGGCAACGGCGAACAGAAATTCAACTTGCAGGATGTGCTTGCTGCGGGCGGTGCTGTGACCGTATCGGATTCTGAATTCACGCCTGATTACGTTCGCGCGACACTTATTCCAATGCTTTCTGATACCAAACGCCTCGCCGAAATGTCCGAGTCCGCCAAGCAGGCCGGGGTGCTTGACGGCACTGAGAGATTCATTGCACTAATTGATGAGGTGCTTTCCAGAAGATGATCAAGCCAGATTTCACGCAGCCAGTACCTGAAGATCTAGGGGTTGTGCACTTTATTGGAATTGGCGGTTCCGGAATGAGCGGAATCGCGCGGTTGCTAATTGGTATGGGACATACCGTCACCGGAAGTGACCTTCGAGACACTTCAAACGTTCAAGCCTTGAGAGCACTCGGTGCCCAAATTTCAATTGGTCACGATCAGTCTCATCTTGGGAATCCTGACACCGTTGTTGTCACAAGTGCTCTGTGGCCCACCAACCCCGAATACTTACTTGCAAAGCAGAAGGGCATTCCAGTTATCCACCGCTCTCAAGCACTGGCGCATCTGGCATCTAGTAAGCGACTGATTGCTGTAGCCGGCGCGCATGGAAAAACTACTTCAACAGGAATGGTTATCACGGCTCTTATGGCAATGGGTCAGGACCCAAGTTTTGTAAATGGGGGAGTTATCAACTCCGTCGGATACAGCAGCAGCTTTGGATCGGGCGAGCTGTTTGTCATTGAAGCTGATGAGTCAGACGGTTCATTCTTGCACTACGACACCGCCGTCAGCTTGATTACAAATGTTGACCCGGATCATCTTGACCACTACGGGAGCATCGAAGCTTTTCATCAAGTGTTTGCAGATTTTGCAAACAAATCAAAAGAATTCGTGGTCATAAGTTCAGATGATGCTGGAGCCAGGGAAGTAGCCAAACTAGTTTCTAAACCGATGATTACATTTGGCGAGGCTCAAGATGCCACCGTGCGAGTCCAGAACATAAAGCAAAACGCAAAGGTTTCCTTTGAGTTGGTTTACAAGGATCAAATTGCTTCCGCAACCCTGATACTTGCAGGCAGACACAATGCTTTGAATGCCGCTGGCGCTGTTGCTACTTTGGTCGGACTTGGCTTTGGTTTTGAGCAGTCGCTTCGCGAGGTGGCGAAATTTGAAGGCACCGAACGCAGATTCGAGCTTCACGGTCAAGAGCGCGGTGTAAGCGTGTATGACGACTTCGCGCATCATCCAACTGAAGTGGAAGCTGCGCTGAATGGAGCACGGGCCGTTGTTGGTTCCGGAAAGCTAATTACCGTTTTCCAGCCACATTTGTTTTCTAGAACCCGATTATTTGCCAAAGAGTTTGCACAAGTGCTTTCTTCAAGTGATGAAGTGGTCCTGCTAGATATTTATGCGGCAAGGGAAGATCCAGAACCAGGGGTCACTGGTGAACTGATTTGGAACAATTTTGCTGATAAGTCAAGAATTCACTATGTTCCAAATTGGGACGACGCCCCTGCAGTTGCCGCAAGCCTTGCAGGTCCTGGAGATTTCATCATGACAATGGGTTGTGGCGATGTGTATCGCATGGTTCCCCAGCTGCTTCAGGCTTTGAAGGACAGCTAGATAAAGTGAAGCGCCCAGGTTCCAAAAAGCTTCCAGGTGAGAAGCTGCAACGTCAGCGACTAAATACTCTCGCCAAAGCTCCTAGACGCATAACCCAGAAAGAGTTAGAGAGTTCGCTCCTGGGCAGCATGGTTTCATCGCGAAGAGCCAAAAGACTAATTGCATCGTTATCCGTGGGTTCGATCGCTGTGCTGCTGGTTATCGTTGCAGGTGTCACTTTCTCTCCAGCCTTGGCTATCAAGGAAATTTACGTCACGGGTACTGAGCGAATAAAGCCAGAGCTGATCTCGAAAGCACTCCAGACTCATATCGGCACACCACTTCCACTGCTTGATGAAAACTCAGTTGCTGAATCGCTTGCCAGCTTCGCTTTGATTGAGTCCTTCTCCGCTACCGCATTGCCACCCAACGGTCTTCAGGTGAAGATTTCAGAGCGACAGGCTATTTCTGTTGTGTCAGTAAAGGGAGAGCGCTGGCTTTTTGACCCAGCAGGAGTGAGAGTGGCTCAGGCCAACGGCTCCGAAGTGCTGCCCGAAATTTTGATTAGCGAGGACCCGCGGAACTCACAAAGGTTTAGAAATGCGATTGAAGTGTTAATGGCGTTGCCAGAGGAATTATTGGACCAGGTTGAATTCATCGAGGCTCGCTCTAAAGATGATGTTCAGATGAGTCTTAGAACCTCTCGTGATCAGAGAATAATTTGGGGGGACAGTTCTGACTCGGTTTTGAAGTCGAAGGTACTTCAGGCACTTATGGCCAATCATCGAAAAACTCAGTCCGTGACTTTTGATGTTTCTTCACCAAACGCACCGGTTGTGCGATTCGACAATTTTTAGACACGCCCGTACGCGTTACGCCACAAAATGGGCATCAAGGCCTATTTTTTTGGCGCGGAGTACAAAAAGCCGTAGAGCTTAAGCCTAAAGCTGAGCTTGAGGGTTTGCTATACCGCAGTGATTCGCATGAATCACAGCCGTCGATTTGAAGGAGCATCATGGGTCTGAACCAGAACTACCTGGCCGTTATAAAGGTCGTTGGAGTTGGTGGAGGTGGAGTCAACGCACTCAACCGCATGATTGAGTCCGGTCTGCGCGGCGTGGAGTTTGTCGCAATCAACACCGATGCACAGGCACTGCTGATGAGCGAAGCACACGTCAAGCTAGACATTGGTCGAGACCTGACCCGCGGTCTAGGAGCTGGAGCTGACCCTGAAATTGGTAAGCGCGCAGCCGAGGATCACGAAGAAGAGATGGAAGCTGCTCTTCGCGGATCAGACATGGTTTTCGTAACTGCAGGTGAAGGTGGAGGAACTGGAACTGGTGCAGCACCGATTGTTGCCCGAGTTGCCAAGCGCGTTGGAGCACTAACGGTTGGTGTAGTTACCAAGCCATTTGGTTTTGAAGGCAAGCGCAGAATGCAGCAGGCCGAGCGCGGAATCGAAGCACTTCGCGCCGAGGTAGACACCCTCATCGTGGTTCCAAACCAGAGACTTCTAGAAATTGCAAATAAGTCCGTCTCGGTTGTAGAGGCATTCAACACAGCTGATGATGTTCTTCGCGCTGGTGTACAGGGAATCACCGACTTGATTACTACACCTGGCCTAATCAACTTGGACTTCGCGGATGTTAAGTCCGTTATGCAAGGAGCGGGCTCTGCTCTAATGGGTATTGGAACCGCTAAGGGTGAAGACCGTGCAATTCGCGCAGCGGAGATGGCGGTTTCTTCTCCATTGCTTGAAGCAAGTATTGATGGCGCTCACGGAGTTCTTTTGTTGGTTCAGGGTGCATCAGATCTTGGGCTTCACGAGATTGATGAAGCCGCCAGACTCGTTCAGGAAGCCGTTAGCCCAGAGGCAAACATCATTTACGGAACAACAATCGATGACACACTTGGCGACGAAGTCCGCATCACTGTAATTGCCGCTGGTTTCGACGGAGGTTTCCCGAAAGCGCGTAAGGCCCCTAGAACAGTATTTGCGGAGGTTGAACAGTCGATGCCGGTTGTAACTCCAGTTGCGGCACCGGTTGTTGAGTCAATGTCGTTCTTTGACACACCTGCAATCGAAACAGAGGCCGAACCAATTCCAATGCCTGTTCAGAGCTTTGCGATGGACTATGCCGAGGATCTTGAGATTGAAATTGATCAGTCTCCATCTTTACCAAAGAGACCGCAGACAGCTGACGGAACCTTTGGTGACGATCTCGACATCCCTGAATTCCTGAGAGGTTAATTGACCGAGCTTGGCCAGCGATACCAAGCAATCGTCGAGGCGATAGCGTCCGCAGCCGTTTCGGCCAATCGCGACCCTAAGGAAGTCACTCTTGTTGTGGTGACAAAGAATCACCCTCATCAGCTCGTTCTGGATTTGCTGGATCTTGGCGCTCGAGACTTTGGGGAGAATCGCGATCAGGAGGCAAGCCCCAAGGCTAAGCAGATTGCAGAAGAATCCCAAGAGAAATTCAATTGGCACTTTATCGGCCAACTACAGACCAACAAGGTCAAATCTGTTCTTGAGTATGCACATCTGCTGCACTCACTAGATCGACCTTCATTGCTAGATGAGCTCCAAAAACGCACCCTAGATCGAGAGGTGCCTCTGAAAGTGTTTGTCCAAGTCAATTTGACCGAAGATCCAGACCGCGGGGGAGTAAACCCAGGTGATTTGCTTGGATTTTCTGAACGAGTGCTCTCTAGCCCCGGTCTAGAGCTAGTTGGCCTTATGGGGGTCGGCGGCCTTGAGGTTGCTCCAGAGCTTGAATTCGAAAGACTTGCCCAACTCTCAACCGAGCTACAAAAGCTCGCCCCTGGGGCTAACAGGCTCTCGATGGGCATGTCTGGGGACTTTGAGACAGCCGTAGCTTACGGCGCGACACACTTGCGAATAGGCACAGCAATAACGGGCAAAAGGCCCACTTAGCCATATTCTTAGAGAAGTTAAACCCCAGGAGGAACTAATGGCCGGAATACTACAGCGCAGCATGGAATTTCTCGGATTCGCCGAAGAGTCCAACGAGCTGCCAACTCGCCAGGATTCAGTCGCTACTGCAGCACGTCCTGCACGCGTGATGAGCCCACGACCTCGTCGCGGTTCAAATGATGTGGCGGAGATTTTTACCATCGAGCCAAAGTCTTACGAAGAAGCCCCAATGGTTGCAGCACACTACCGCGTTGGTATTCCGGTGATTGTAAACATGGGTGAGATGAGCGAAGTTGAGTCTCGTCGCATGCTTGATTTCATGCTTGGACTAAAAGAGGGTCTTGAAGGCCACATGCGTCGCGTAACTCCAAAGGTTTTCTTGCTGACCCCGACCCACGTTGCAGTCAACGAGGAGCAGGCAGCTGACAACTCCAGCGAGGTCGACGAGCTACTAGTTCGTCCATAGGTTCCGTAATGGGGCTTATCGCACTGATTGCATATTGGGCACTTCAGCTTTACTTTTACGCCCTAATTGGTCGTTTGATTCTTGATCTGTTGATGTCCGTCAATCCTTCTTTCAGACCAAAGGGCATTTTGTTGCCAGTGGCCGAAGTCATCTTTACCCTCACTGATCCACCACTTCGTTTCCTGAGGCAATACATAAAGCCGGTGCGAATGGGCGCTATTTCTTTGGATTTCGCCTGGACAGTGCTTGTGTTAGCCGTAGTGTTCGCCCAAAGTCTGGTTCGCGGCCTCATATAGCGAGCAAATTCATCTTGGGTTAGGCTTGGAAAAGCTATGGCCCGAGCTGGCCAATCGAAAGAGGAAGACAGTTATGCCACTAACTCCAGAAGATGTAGTCAATAAGCGGTTTCAGCCAACCAAGTTTCGCGAAGGTTATGACCAGGACGAAGTAGATGACTTTCTAGACGAAATCGTCATTGAGCTAAGAAGGCTCTACCAGGAGAATGAAGACCTCCGCAGACGCCTATTGGCAGCTGATGGAAGAATTGCTGAACTTCAGAGAAGTGGTGCGGACCTTCCAGCGCAGTTGGTGTCTGCCCCTCCAGTTGCTGCTCCGCCGGCAGCTTTCCCAGAGGCTGTGGCCGACCCGTCGACTTTGGATTCTTCGAACACAAACAACCTGCTCCAGCTTGCCCGCAAGCTACACGACGAGCACGTGCGCGAGGGAATGGTCAAGCGCGACGAACTTATCGCCGAAGGCCACGCAACCGCAGCCCGTCTAGTTCGCGAAGCAGAAGCACAGCAGAGATCAGACCTTAACCGCCTAGAGCAGGAGAAGGCAGTTATCGAGCACAGTATCCAGCAGCTTCGTAGCTTCGAGCGCGAGTACCGCACACGCTTGAAGTCCTACATCGAGTCTCAGCTAACCGAGCTAGATTCCGCAGGCGTTGCGCCTTCGCAACAGGCACCTGGATACACACCCGGCATTAGCGGGTAGTGCAAGTCCTTGAGCAAGTCAGAAGCAGCAGTTAGTCGCTGGCTGTTTATTGTTGTCGCCCTTGCTCTGCTAACTCTTGATCAGTTCACAAAGAATCTTGCTATCGCAACTCTCACGCTGGGAATTGATTATCCAGTTCTAGGTGATGTCTTGTCCTGGCGTCTGGTTTACAACGACTCAGCAGCTTTCTCGCTTGGCTTTGGCCAAACTTGGATTTTGGCTGTGATTGCAGCAGTAGCAACTCTTGCAACCATTTGGTATTCACGAAAGATAACCTCACGTTCATGGGCGATCATGGCAGGAATCTTTCTTGCCGGTGTAGTGGGTAATCTGGTGGACCGGTTGATTAGAGAGCCAAGTTTTGGCAACGGCCACGTGGTTGATTTCATAAAGATTCCATTCAACTTTCCGGTTTTCAATCTCGCTGATATCTTCATCGTCTCCATGGCGATTCTTACGGTTATAAGGGTTTTCCGCGGCGAGGACCTTGGCGGCGTCGCGCCAAAAGTCAAATGAGCCAGACCTACTTAATTGACGAATCTCTTGCGGGAGAGAGGGTCGATACAGCCATAGCTCGATTGCTTGGAATATCGCGGTCAGCTGCTGCAGAGGTTTGTGAAGCAGGCGGTGCTCGGGTTGGAAAAAAGACTCTTTCAAAATCGGACCGTTTGAGCATTGATGACCAACTACAAATCGATCCTCCCAAACCAGCTGAAGAACTTAAGGTAGTGGCTACTCCAGTAGATGATCTTCTGGTGATCTACCAGGATGACGACCTAGTCATTGTCGATAAGCCGGCGGGAGTTGTGGCCCACCCTACAGTTGGATTTGAAGGACCAACTGTTGCTGGGGCTCTACTTGCGCGGGGAATACAGCTGTCAACTTCTGGGGCTCAAGAGCGCCAGGGTATCGTTCAACGACTGGATGTTGGAACAAGCGGACTGATGATGCTTGCTAAATCCGAGCTGGCGTATTCCAGGCTCAAGCAAGCCTTTCGCGATCGAACCGTAAGCAAGATTTATCACACAATAATTCAAGGCCACCCAGACCCAATGGAGGGCACCTTTGATGCTCCAATCGGCCGGCATCCCAGAGCTGAATTCAAGTTTGCAGTTATGGATGATGGAAAGCCGTCTGTGACCCATTACAAAGCACTGGAACTATTTGCTGCGGTTGCTCTTTGTGAAGTGAACCTCGAAACCGGTAGAACTCATCAAATTCGAGTTCACTTCTCTGCTTTCAAGCATCCTTTGTTGGGGGACACCATGTACGGAGCCGATCCGACCCTGGCCAAGAAACTTGGTATCGACCGCCAGTGGCTTCACGCTAAGGAACTTGGATTTACTCACCCCATCACGGGCAACCCGATGCACTTCGTGTCTGAGTACCCAAAGGACTTGGCCGATGTGCTTGTAAAGCTTCGGAGCTAGAAGCCCTTAGGCTAAAAATCCCACCAAACACTGCTACTTACCTGAGGCCCTCTTGTCAGCAAATGATTCCTTTGTGCACCTTCATGTGCACAGCGAGTACTCAATGCTGGACGGCGCAGCTCGAGTAAAGCCCCTCACCGAAGAAGCTGCCCGATTGGGTATGCCAGCGATTGCAATCACAGATCACGGCAATAACTTTGGTTCGTACGATTTTTATCAAACCGCAAAAGCTAATGGAATCAAACCAATTATCGGTATTGAGGCATATCTATCGCCTGGTACGCCAAGGACGGAGCGCACCAGAGTTCAGTGGGGCGTAGGTGGCGAAGATGACGTTTCTGGTGGCGGTGCATTCACGCACCTTACGATGTTTGCCGAAACCACAGAGGGTATGTACAACCTATTCAAGATGTCTTCCAAGGCTTGGTTAGATGGTTTTTACTTCAAACCCAGAATGGATCGCGAGCTACTGCAGGAATACGGCAAAGGAATCATCGCCACCACAGGCTGTGCTTCGGGTGAAGTCCAAACCTTAATTCGACTTGGCCAGTATGACAAGGCACTTGAGGCAGCAGCTTTCTATAGAGACGTCTTTGGTAAAGAGAACTACTTTGTCGAAATCATGGATCACGGCATCGACATCGAGCGCCGAGCGATGACTGATCTTCTTCGATTGGCAAAAGATCTTTCATTGCCGCTAGTTGCTACCAACGACCTTCATTACACCCACGCGGCAGACGCTACAAGCCACGAGGCCTTGCTCTGCGTGCAATCAGGCACAAACTTGCTCGATCCAAATCGGTTCAAGTTTGATGGGCGCGAGTACTACCTAAAGAGCGCCGAACAGATGCGGGAGTTGTTTAGAGATCACCCGGATTCTTGTGACAACACTCTATTGATCGCCGAGCGATGCAATGTGGAATTTCAAAAACGTGATTTGATGCCTAAGTTCCCTTTGCCTGACGGCGAAACCGAAGCGAGCTGGTTTGCCAAGGAAGTAGAGCGGGGAATGAAGCGCCGCTACGGTGAAGTGGTCCCTGAGCGGCAAGCCAAGCAGGCCGAATATGAAGTAAACGTCATCGCGCAGATGGGTTTCCCAGGCTACTTTCTCGTAGTTTCAGACTTCATCGCCTGGGCTAGGGCCCAGGGAATTCGCGTTGGGCCCGGTAGAGGTTCAGCCGCGGGATCGATTGTGGCTTACGCCATGGGAATAACCGAGCTTGACCCGATTGTCCACGGATTAATCTTTGAGCGTTTCTTGAACCCAGAACGTGTTTCTCCGCCGGATATTGACGTCGATTTCGATGATCGAAGACGCGGTGAAGTAATTAGATACGTGAGCCAAAAATATGGTGAAGACCGAGTGGCTCAGATTGTGACTTTTGGAACCATCAAAGCAAAACAGGCTTTGAAGGACTCAGCTCGAGTTCTTGGCATGCCGTACGCATCAGGAGAGAAGCTCACCAAGTTGATGCCTCCGATGGTTCTAGGCCGTGATGTGACTCTTGGAGAATTTGTCGAGAAGCCTAAGGATAAACAGTCCGAGCAAAACTCTCGCTACAAAGAGGCAGCCGAGTTCCGCGATGCAATTGAAGCTGACTCGGATTCGGCCAAGATCTTTGAACTTGCAAGAGGGTTAGAGAACCTCAAGCGCCAGTGGGGAGTCCACGCCGCTGGCGTAATCATGTCTGCCGAGCCATTGCTGGATGTCATTCCAATCATGCGACGTGAAGACGATGGGGCAGTGATTACTCAGTTTGATCAGCCGCCTTGCGAGAAGCTGGGCTTACTCAAGATGGACTTCTTGGGCCTTCGAAACCTCACAGTCCTTGACGATGCATTGGCAAACATCAAAGCCAACCGCGGTGTGACCGTTGTGCTTGAAGAGCTAGATCTGAATTCCGATCAAAAAACCTTCGAACTTTTGTCGAGGGGAGACACTCTAGGTGTATTCCAGCTTGATGGGGCTCAGATGCGATCTCTCTTGCGAATGCTGAAGCCAAGTGAATTTGAGCACATATCTGCTGTTATCGCGCTCTATCGACCTGGACCTATGGGTGAAAAATCTCACACCAACTATGCCCTCCGTAAGAATGCTCTTCAGAAATCGGAAGCTATCCACCCGGAGCTTGCAGCACCGCTAGCTGAGATTCTTGATCCAACTTATGGATTGATTGTTTATCAAGAGCAGGTAATGGCGGTTGCGCAAAAGGTAGCCGGTTTCTCTCTTGCCCAAGCTGACCTACTTAGGCGCGCGATGGGAAAGAAAGACAAGAAGGAGCTAGACCGTTCCTACAAGGACTTCAGTGAAGGTATGGCGGGCCAAGGTTACTCAGAACCGGCAATTGAGACACTCTGGAAGACACTGCTTCCTTTCGCTGACTATGCCTTCAATAAAGCGCACAGTGCCGGATATGGAGTTTTGAGCTACTGGACTGCATATCTCAAGGCAAATTTTCCAGCCGAGTACATGGCTGCACTGCTTACATCAGTGGGAGACTCCAAGGACAAACTTGCAATTTACTTGAATGAGTGTCGTCGAATGGACATTCAAGTTCTTCCCCCAGATGTAAACCAGTCAATTGGGCCATTCAGTGCAGTGGGGGACACCATTCGATTCGGTCTAGGTGCGATTCGAAATGTTGGACACAACGTTGTTGATGGGATCATCGCAGCTAGAGAAGGCAAGCCATTTTCGTCATTTACTGACTTCCTAAAGCGCGCACCCCAACAGGTTTGTTCTAAGCGCACCATAGAGTCCTTGATCAAAGCAGGCGCCTTTGATTCGCTGGGGCACACCCGTCGTTCCCTTATTGAAATTCACGAAGAAGCTGTTGACTCACAATCTGTCATCAAGAAGAACGAATCAACCGGCCAAGTTGACCTATTCGGTGATTTGTTTGCCGACTCTGACTCTCAGTTCGTAATCCCAAATCGTCCGGAGTGGCCAAAGGCTGAGAAGTTGGCCCACGAGCGCGAGATGTTGGGGCTTTACGTATCGGACCACCCGTTAGCTGGAAGGGAACGGCAGCTGGCTCAGTTTGCCGATCTAACAATTGGGGATCTGCTAACTAGCGAGGAGATTCGTGACGGCGAAACAGTGACCATTGCTGGTTTGATTTCTAGCGTCACACATCGGGTGGCTCGTTCATCCGGCAACCCGTACGCAAACGTGACCATTGAAGACTTCGAGGGTGAGATGTCTGTGATGTTTATGGGCAAGACCTACAAGGAGTACTCCGAGGCACTTGTTAATGACGAAGTGGTTTTGATACGTGGTCGAATCAACGCTAGAGATGACGGCTACGCAATTTCCGCATTCTCGATGGAAACAATCGCCTTGGGTTCAGAAGGGGCCAATCATGGTCCACTGAGACTCCAGATTCTTGAATCGGATGCGACCAGATCAGTTCTCGAGAATTTGGATGCCACCTTAAGGGCCCACCCTGGAAAAGAAGAAGTGCAGCTTAGCTTTATTGACCAGGAAAACCCAAGAAGCTTTAAGCTCTCGCCCAAAGTAAAGATTTCAGATGATTTAATCGGAGAGCTAAAAGCTCTTCTCGGATCTGGTTGCTTAGCTCAGAGTGCGGTTTCAGCAGGAGTGAAGTAGGACCGCTGGTTGTATAGCAGCGCCTTGTCGTCTGCTCCAAGTTTTCCAGATAGCACCTCTGTAATGAACACTGCATTTTGTTCAATTGCATGGAATTCTCTTACTTTGGCAAACAGAACCGCCGTGACACCGCTAAAAACTGGCAAACCAAACTCGGAGAACTCCCAATCAGAATCTGAAAAACGCTTGGTGTGATCCTCTGCCATTTTTTTGGCTAGATCTAGGTTCTTTGCACCGAGCATGTGAAGTGCAAGATGAGTTGACTTCGAAAGAGCGTCCCAGGATGAAGAAGTCCGTGAAACGTTGAAAGTCACAAGAGCAGGATTTGAGCCGAGCGAGGTCATGGACGTTGCAGTAAATCCGACAGGAGCCCCAGTTTCAGATTTGGCTGTGATGATTGCAACCCCAGAAGCATGTCGGCGAAAGGCCGCCTTTAGGGCATCAGTAGCGTCGTGATTTAAGTTGTTTTCCAGCATCGCTTACAAGATTAGCCGAGGTGAAAGGCGCCTTCTACCAACGGCGGTAGCTCTTACGCCGAAACAGTTGCAGAGATTAGTGCTCAGTGCGCTCTAAAATTGAGGAAGTAGGGAAGGAGTCGAGATGCATTGTCCGTTTTGCCGTTATGCCGATTCCCGCGTGACCGACTCCCGCACTAGCGAGGATGGCTCAGCTATTCGAAGGCGCCGTCAGTGTCCAGAGTGTGGCAAGAGATTTACCACTTCTGAGACTGCATCTTTAACCGTTATCAAACGAAGCGGTGTGACGGAACCTTTTAGCCGGGAAAAAATCGTGAGCGGTGTCGGAAAAGCCTGCCAGGGCCGACCTGTGTCAGATGCTGATCTTGCAGTTCTAGCCCAGCAAGTAGAAGAAATCATTAGGTCTTCAGGAGCTGCTCAAGTGGAGGCTCATGAAATTGGCTTGGCCATTTTGGAACCTCTCCGAGCACTGGATGAAGTTGCATTTATGAGGTTTGCAAGTGTTTATCAGGGTTGGGAGTCTTTGGAAGATTTCGAAGCTGCAATTAGCGTTCTTCGCGCCAGCAATTCCATTTCTTCTGAGGAAACCAAAGGCTAGCGTGATCTAGCACATTGATCTATCGGGCTTTTTTCAATCTAATCTTTTCGCGTTTCAATCCTGAAACTGCTCATCACCTTGGCGTTGTTCTTATCAAGCTTCTTGGAGCCACACGCCTTGCGAATCTGAGTCGTGTTGGAGCTAAGCCGAAGGTTGTCAAAGTTTTTGGTCTTGATTTCAAGGGGCCATTCGGAATGGCTGCGGGTTTCGATAAGAACGCTGAGATTGTGCAAGAACTAGGGCAGCTTGGCTTTTCGCACGTTGAGGTCGGCACAGTCACTCGATTCGCTCAGGATGGAAATCCAAAGCCTAGGCTCTTTAGGCTCAAAAAAGACCTGAGTCTTATAAACCGGATGGGCTTTAACAACGAAGGGGCCGACGCAATTGCCGGCAGGCTTCACAAGCTTCGATCGAGTGGAGCGTCGTTGCCAATTATTGGTGTCAACATTGGCAAGAGCAAGATCACCGAACTTGATGACGCAGTGTCCGACTATGAGTACAGCGCGGAAAAACTTGCCCCATTTGCCGACTACATTGCTGTGAATGTTTCTTCACCGAATACTCCTGGACTTAGATCTCTTCAAGCCATTGACCAGTTAGAGCCAATTCTTCAGGCCGTGCAATCCAAGTCTTCCGGCAAGCCAGTGCTGGTGAAAATTGCCCCTGACCTAGCCGATGAAGATATTGTTTCCGTCGCTAAGTTAGCTACAAGACTTGGGCTAGCCGGAGTAATCGCAACAAACACGACAGTTTCCAGATCTGACCTGCAAACTTCGCCCGCTTTGGTTTCTGATATGGGTGCTGGGGGATTGTCCGGTCCAGTTCTAAAGCAGAGATCGCTTGAAGTGCTTGGGCTACTGCGCGCGAATCTTCCTAGCTCGATGGCGGTTGTTTCTGTTGGTGGAGTCTTTAGCGCCGCAGATGTTTTAGAACGTCTTGCACTAGGTGCAACTTTGGTTCAGGGATACACGGGTTTTGTCTACGAAGGACCGCTTTGGGCTAGGAAGATTAACCGCGGGTTGCTCTAACTAAACCAAACGCTTCGGCGGACTTTTCGTTTCGGAAGGGTCTGAAACAACAAAAGGCTTCAGGATTGCTTCTGCTTTTTCCATCAATTCTTTTGGAATCTCAACTCCGACAGCTTTGACGTTGTCAGTGACTTGCTCGGGTCTTGAAGCACCGATAATCGCACTTGAAACATTTGGGTTTTGTAGCACCCACGCTAAACCGAACTGAGCAAGGGTCAAATCAAGTTCTTTGGCGATAGGTGCCAGTTGCTGCACTGCAGCAAGTACTTCATCCGCCATGAACCCGCCCATCCTTGCGGCTACTTCTGGGTCATCCGCTCTGGATCCTGCTGGGGCTTTTGTGCCAGGAAGGTACTTACCAGTTAGAACTCCTTGCGCCAGGGGAGACCAAACAATTTGAGTCATTCCGCTTGCAACCGACGCTGGAATGACCTCAGCTTCAATCACGCGCCACAGCATTGAGTACTGAGGCTGATTGGATATCAACTGGAAGTTCAGTTGCTTGGCCAATTCAGCTCCGGCTTTAATTTGCTCCGCATTCCATTCGGAGACTCCGATGTATAGGGCTTTTCCGCTTCGAACGATATCTGCAAAAGCCTGCATGGTCTCCTCAAGAGGAGTTTCATAGTCAAAGCGGTGTGCTTGGTACAAATCGAGGTAGTCCGTGCCGATGCGCTTCAGGGATCCGTTTATTGAATCCATAATGTGTTTGCGAGAGAGTCCGTGGTCATTTGGTTTCTTATCCGCTACAGGCCAGTAAACCTTGGAGAAAATCTCGATACCTTCTCTGCGTTCAGATTTCAGTGCCTCACCGAGCACCGGTTCGGCCGCAAGGTTCGCATAGGCATCGGCAGTGTCAAACGAGGTAATTCCGCTTTCAAGTGCAGCTTTGACCGTTTTGATTGCGGCATCGTTGTCTACCTGAGCGGCATGGGTAAGCCAGTTGCCGTAGGTCAGTTCACTGACCTTGAATCCACTGTTGCCGAGATAGCGATGCTTCATTGAATACGCTTTCTGAACTAGAAGGTTTTGTTTCCGCGCTTTACTTGAGGCTTTGGAAGTCTCATTCCTCGCATCTGAATCGAGCGCATAGCTGCGT